>ENA-OQBT01000146-OQBT01000146.1-human-gut-metagenome-genome-assembly--contig:-NODE-146-length-48413-cov-4.217744_pt1 | contig 48413 bp, 46 predicted proteins | sample MGYA00242749_ERZ504557 | MGnify/ENA primary metagenome ERZ504557 (study PRJEB26092, sample SAMD00036243) | human gut metagenome | host: Homo sapiens | study: EMG produced TPA metagenomics assembly of...
CAGACCAGCACTGGTTGTGGTGGCCTTATTTTAATGCCTAATTTTTAACCTGTAAAGTTTTTTAACTTTCTTCAATTTTAGTATTGACTTTTTATTTGCAGGCTAAAGTAACGAGAATGCGACGCGCAGTTATTCAAGCGGATATAAATTCTGTAATGAGTAAAAAAAACATTTACAAGTAGTATTTAAAACTATATAATAAGGAACAGAGGTGATAAAAGATGACAATCGATGATAAAGACATGATAAACAGCATTCTGGAAAGTGTATCCAGGATTGACTATATTAAACCGGAAGACATCCCAAATATTGATTTATATATGGATCAGGTAACAACCTTTATGGAAGAACAGCTCGTTTCTTCCAAACGTTACGCAGACGACAAGATTCTCACCAAGACTATGATCAACAATTATGCAAAGAATAAGCTCCTTCCCCCGCCTGAGAAGAAACGTTATTCCAAAGAACATGTGCTGATGCTGATTTTTATTTACTATTTCAAGAATATTCTTTCCATCAATGATATCCAGACTCTGCTCACACCAATCACGCAGGAATATTTTAAATCCATGACTGGGAAAGATATGACTTATATTTATAATGAAGTTTTCAGCATGGAAAAGGAACAGATTGAATCCCTGAAAAAAGACCTTCTGCGCAAATACAAAACAGCACAGGATACTTTCGGGGACGCAGATGAAGAAGATCAGGCGAACCTGAAAAGATTTTCCTTTATCTGTCTGTTAAGCTTTGATGTTTATGTAAAAAAGATGATGATCGAGCATATAATCGACGGGATGAATCCGGAATCGGAGCATAATTCCAAAAAGAAAAAATAATTGTCAGCCTATAATCAAACAAATACTGAACAGACCAAAAGGAGACCACATATTTTTCTGCGATCTCCTTTTATTTTTCCTTTATTTTATCAGCGAATTACATATAAAAAAGTTCCTTCATCCACACAAGCATTTCTCCATTTTCACGATTTCCCCAATAACAATATGGTACCAGTGTCAATTTAACATCTTCCAGTTCTACTTTTCTGTTCTGATACAATATTCCTTCATTCCAACCCTTCTCTGAAATTTTTTTGCCGGTTATATGGAGTACACTGCATCCTTCCAGAAGTTCGTCATCATATGTTTCTTCAATCTTCTGATCAGTATTAACCATAACAGAAGAAAGATTCTCCCCGTTATCCGCTTCTTCCACACAGTAAACCAGAGGTCCCTTTACTACTGCCACTTTTGCACTGTCAACTCTTACCTGTGGATTTGCATGAACAAATACTGGCTCTGCATCAAAACTTATTTCAAATGTTTCTTTATACATTTTTCCGGAAATTTTAATATATCCATGGTCTTCTGTCAGATTCTCTTCTTTACCGTTTCTCAAAATTTTGAAATTCTCTGCATATGCCGGAACCCTGAATGCGATCATCGCCTCAGTTTCTTGCACACCATCTACAGAAACTGTCATCTTGTTTTCCCATGGAATTTCCTTTTAACGTAATTTTGAACGGAACTCCATTAAGTGTAACTTCTGTTTCATTTGCAACATACAGATTTACGTAAATTTCATTTTCTTCTTGGAAATAGATGTATTGTCCAAGAGATGCCAATGTTCTGGTAATGTTTGGCGGGCAGCATGCAACACCAAACCATTTCTGCCTGACAGGTTTCACATGTTCGCGTGAAGTTCTCGGCATACAGCTTACCGGCCATACTTCCAGAGGATTTACATAAAAAAAGCTTTTTCCATCCATAGCTATGCCTGATAAAAGTGTATTATATAAAGCCCGTTCCACTACATCCATATAAGAAGCATCCTTCTCCATATCTGCCATTCTCTTTCCAAACATAGCAAGTGCAATCGTAGCACATGTCTCAGAATAATTGCTGTCATTTGGCAGATCATAATCTGTTGTAAATCGTTCCAAGAATCCAGAAGATCCAACACTTCCTGTAATATACATTCTTTTGTGCACCATATTATCCCACAAGTTTCGGCATGCCTGCTGTAATTCTTTATCCTGATATTCATATGCCAGGTCTGCCATTGCAGAATACATATAGTTTGCTCTTACAGCGTGTCCTTCTGCTGTCCTCTGTTTTCTTACCGGTTTATGTGCCTGCGCATACATGGTATCATAATTTACAAAATCCGGAAAAATACGCTTATGTCCCGGTCTCTTTTCCTCCTCCAGAAAATAATTTTTGCCAGTACCTCTCAGATCTATGAAATATTTTGCCAGATCCAGATATTTTTTCTCACGTGTTACACGGTAAAGCTTTACAAGTGCCAGTTCTATTTCCTGATGTCCCGGATATCCATGGATTTTTCCCTCTTCCGATCCGAAAGTCTGGCAGACAAGATCTGCAAATTTTGATACAATTTCCAGGAATCTACGTTTTCCGGTTGCTTCATAGTATGCTACTGCTGCCTCGATCATATGCCCTGCTGTATAAAGCTCATGACCTTCCATAAGATTACTCCATCGTCCATCCGGTTCTTTGATCGTAAAATATGTATTTAAATATCCATCCGGCTGCTGTGCACGTCCGATCAGTTCAATCGTCTCATCAGCCAATTCTTCCAGCTTTTCATCTCTTTCATAATTTAACACAAAACCAACTGCTTCCAGCCATTTTGCAACATCCGTATCCTGAAATACGCGCCCTGAAATTCTCCCTCTTTTTCTCCTGCTGCAATTTTGAAATTTTCTATACAATGACTGGTTTCTACATCTTCCAGTTTATCATTCAGAATATCCCACTGATAAGGAATAATCACATCCTTTACCAGATGCACATATTTATTCCAAAAATTATCTGTAACATGAATCTGTTTAAGAGAAATACTTGAATTTGCTGCTTTTCCCATTTTTTCTTCTCCTTTATCATCCATTTGGATCAGCGGTGACACCGTTAAATGTTCTTTAAAAGGGTGTCGAAAATTATCCCTCGATAATTCTGCGACACCCTCCTGATCTTTAAACTTCTTTATTTCATCGGCAGTTTGTAACCATCTCTTGTAAACAATGGAATCTGCTCGATCGGTGCTGCCACATGTACTTTCTGTCCACCTTCAAAGGTTTCACCTGTCCATGCATTTGTCCAGGAGCTCCACCAGGAAGATATACATCTGTCTCACGTGCATCTGCATCTGTGATCGGTTTTACCAGAACTTTTGGTCCAAACATATACTCTGTCTCTACATTCCAACTTTCTTTGTCTTCCGGGAAGTCATAGAACAGCGGACGCATAACAGGAGTTCCTTTTTCATGAGCCTCCTCCATCAATTCTGTAATATATGGAAGCATGCGCTCTCTTAATCTCAAATAATCTGACAGAATCTCACAAACCTGATCTGTGTAACTCCATACCTCATTTGGTGCTCCTGATACACATGTAGCTCCACCAGTTGTACCATACTGAGGCTGAAGCGGCCAGCGATATCCGTGAAGTCTCATAACCGGACAGAAGCATCCATATTCAAACCAACGGACCAGAAGTTCATGGAATTCCGGATCATTTATATTTGCTCCGAAAAATCCGCCGATATCTGTTGTCCACCACGGAATACCTGCAATTCCCATATTAAGACCTGCTGCAACCTGATTTTTCATACTCGGGAAGGAAGATTTGATGTCTCCGGACCAGACCAGTGCACCATATTTCTGTGAACCGGCCCATGCGCAGCGGAGAAGATTGATAATGTTCTCCTGTCCTTCTGCTTTCATTCCATCAAAAATGTCTTTGCATACATAACAGGATAAATATTTCCAACCTGAATATCCGGTCCGAGATGATAACGATAATTCTCGAAATCATAAACTGTATATTCCGGTTCTGCTTCATCCAGCCAGAATACTTTTACACCTTTATCATAATAATTCTTCTTTGCTTTTTCCCATACATATTCACGTGCTTCCGGATTAGTTGCATCGTAATGAAGTGTATTTCCCTGAAAATCCATGGATATCGGATATCCGGAATCTACGCGGATCAGAAGACCTTTACTCTTCATTTCATTGAAATTCTCGCTTCTGTAATCTACTGTCGGCCAGATGGAAACCATCAGTTCAATTCCCATATCTTTCAGTTCTTTGATCATTGCATCCGGATCCGGCCAGTATGTCGGGTCAAATTTCCATTCACCCTGCATAGGCCAGTGGAAAAAGTCAACTACGATCACAGAAATCGGAAGATTACGACGCTTGTATTCTCTTGCTACCTCAAGAAGTTCTTCCTGTGTCTGGTAACGAAGTTTGCACTGCCAAAATCCCATTGCATATTCAGGCATCATCGGAACTTTACCTGTTGCATTTGCATAAGCTTCTTCGATTTCAGCCGGTGTGTCACCTGCTGTGATCCAGTAATCCAGTTTTTTGGAAGAAAACGCTTCCCATGTTGTAATGTTTTTGCCAAAATTTACACGTCCTACAGCAGGATTGTTCCAAAGGAATCCGTATCCAAGACTGGAGAGCATAAATGGAACACTGGCCTGTGAATTTCTATGAGCCAATTCAAGGTCTGCACCTTTTACATCAAGATATGGCTGCTGATACTGTCCCATACCATAAATTTTTTCTTCGGGTGTAGAAACAAAACGCATAGTGAGTCTGTAATCGCCGCCTGTAATCGGCTTAAATTCTCTGGCTTCCACTTCAAGAGAACTGCAGGTATTTCCGAACATATCTTTTCTGTTGCGGACATACTCATCCAGTAAAAGTTCTCCTTTTTGATTATAAAATGCAATTTTACCAATCAAATTGATCTCTGCACGAATCTTACCATTGCAGATAGTTGCCCCATCCTCACGAACTTCAATTTCCGGTGTAACTTCTTTCTCCGGTGTGGTCAGCGCCCAATCTGCCGGATCCATCTCTGCTGTTTTCCATGCACGTACACGAAAACTGTCAGCACCCCATGGCTCAATTCTTACCCGTTCAGCTTCATAACGATAGCACAGTGCATTTCCTTTTTGTTCAAAATACCCATATACATCTCTTACTTCTTCCTGATTTGCCATTTCTTCCTTCTCCTTTTTATTCTTACTCTTTATGGAGTTTCAGCGAATCGGAACTGCAGTTTTATCTGTTTTGTTCTAATTCGCTGAACTTGTTTATAATAATAACTTTTGTTTTATCAGTCTTTTACTGCACCTGCGACAAGACCGCCTACAATATATTTCTGTAAGAAAATAAACATCAGAATTACCGGAAGTACCAGTATTGCACCATATGCCATGATACAGTTCCATCTTGTACCATATGCACTCTGGAATTTATAAATATTCGCTGTCAAAGGTCTCATTGTCTCTGCAACATTAAATGTCATTGAATATACCAGATCATTCCATCCATTCAGGAATGAAATAACCATGATAGTAATAATTCCTGTTTTTACTGCCGGAAGCATAACCATAAGAAATGCTTTTACCGATCCGCATCCATCCAGTCTTGCGGCCTCATCCAATGATACCGGAATACTTCTGAAATAAGGTCTCAATGTTACAATTACAAACGGTATAGAACTGGCTGCAATCGCAACCGGAGCTGTCAGATGATTTCCAAGAAAGCCCAATTTACTGAAAATCAGATACATTGGGGTCAATGTCAGGGATGGAGGAAGCATCTGTGAAATCAGAAATGTAAGAAGGAAAACATTTCCACCTTTTACTCTGTATCTTCCCATTCCATATGCTGCCGGGACACCGAGTACCAGAGCAATTGCCATTGTCAAAAGTCCATTAAGAAAACTGTTTTTCAAAGATATCAGAAACGTTTTATCTGTTAAGTTTTCCAGCCACGGTTCAAAGGTGAAATCATGTGGAAAATAGGTAAGAACCTTTCCAAATGTTTCTGCATCTGACTTAAATGAAATCTGTATCAGCCAGTAAATCGGAAATAAGAAGATAAATGCAATAAGAAGTGCAAATATCGAATTTCTGATCTCTTTTGCCTTTTCAGCACCTGTCATATTATCCATATCAGCCTTCCTCCTCTTCTTTTGATAACAGTTTCAGATAGAACAGACCAATAAGGAACAGGCATGCAAACAGTACCATTGCAACTGCCGCACCTTTTGAAAAGTTAAACTGTGTAAATGATAACATATAAGAATATGTTCCCAGCACATCTGTTGAATTCAACGGACCTCCGGCTGTCATGATATACATCAGGTCAAATGCACGGAATGTATAGATAAATCCTAACATCAGTACTGCAAGAATTGACTCTTTCATCAGGGGAAGAGTTATAAAAAGAAAACGTTGTCCCCAATTTGCTCCATCCATGGATGCGCTCTCGTATACATCCGGTGAAATACTTGTAAGTCCTGATACAAGAAGGAGCATATTAAACGGAATACCTACCCAGCAGTTCATAATAATTACTGCAATCAGAGCTGTGCTGGTGTTAACCAGCCATTCCGGACCGCTGATTCCGATTTTTCCAAGCAGGTCATTGATAAGACCTGCATTGGAAAAGATATTTTTACCAAGAAGACCAGTTACTGCCATTGGCATCATATAGCTGACAAGAATCAGACCTCTGATCGGACCTGCGAGTTTAAATTTCTGATTGAAAAACATCGCAAATGCAAATCCGATGGTAAACTGGAAAATAAGACAAGCTATTGTAAAAATAAATGTATTGCGCAGAACCAGAAGAAATGTCGGATCATGGAATAAATCAATATAGTTCTGTAATCCGACAAATACGGAAGTTCCTGATTTCAGGTTCTTTACATTTACATCCTTAAGACTGAGAATAATGTTATAAACGATCGGGTATCCCAGCACAAGGATCATATAAATAAATGCAGGTACAATGAAACAGTATGCTTCTTTCGTCTTTTGCTGCGCCATAGTCCTAGACTTTGCTGCCATTAAAGCCACATCCTTCCCTATTTGTTAGTTTTAGTTGCTTTCAGGAAGAGGAGTTTCTTCTACGATTGGATTAATTTTAGCTGCTGCTGTTTCAAGAGCGTCTTTTGCAGATGTTCCGTCTACGATTACAGACTGTGTTGCTGTATAAACCGCTTCAGAAATAGATGGCCATTCAGCGTGCGGTCCACGAGCCTGCGCATAATTCATTTCATCTGTAAATACCTTAAATCCATCCTGCTCAAATGTGTATTCAGCTGTCGCATCCTGTCTTGTAGGAATCTTTCCGCCTACAGCTGCCCATTTTGCTTCGTTTTCCTGTGAGCAGAGCCACTCAAGGAATTTAGCACATGCTTCTTTGTTTTCTGATCCTTTGCAGACACCAAAGTTCTCACCACCGATTGTAGATGTAGAGGTTCCTTCGTCGCCTGTTGGAAGAAGTGTAAAGTCATATTCAAATGCTCCGTTGATTGCATCTGTCTGTGCCAGATGCAATGTTCCACATTCTGCAAATGCAGCTTTTCCTGCGCAGAACTGATTCCATGCATCTGCCTGTGTCCAGTTTACACACTCTTTACTCATGTATCCGTTTGCTACAAAATCTCCAAGTGTCTGTAATCCATTTACAGCAGAATCAGCAGTAATATTATCAACATTAACGCCAGTTCCATTCTGTACAGATCTCAGCCATGGAAGGATCTGGAATGTTCCTTCTTCTGTAGATACTGCACACATTGCGAATCCGTATACATCATTGGATGCATCTGTTGTTGCTGCAACCATTTCCTTGAACTCATCAAGACTCTGCGGCATATGATCATATCCGGCTGCTTTCAGAAGATCCATATTGCAAGCAAGTGCAAGACAGTTACTATTCTGTGGAAGTCCGTAAACTTTTCCATCAGGGTCTTTACAGGAGCTTAATGGTCCATCATAGAACTGATCCAGTTCTCCCCATGATTCTAGATCATCAGTGATATCTTCGAATACTCCGAGAGATATGTAGGATTCCATATCCGGTGAATCTACCTGTCCGATATCAGGAAGTTCTCCTGAAAGTGCTCCAACTGTGTACTGGTTCATTAACTCTGTTCTGGATACGAATGTTGCATTGATGTGAATGTCATCCTGTAAAGAATTATATTCTTCAACCATGTCTGCGAGCATTTCCTGCTCTGGCTTCTGATCAAAATAATGCCACATTGTAACTTCCTGCGGAGCTGCCTGTACAGTTGATGCCGCCATCAGCGAAGCCGCCAATAATGTTGCTGTAAATAATGTTTTTTTCATGTTTTTTCCTCCCTTTTTCCTTCTTAGTTGAATTTTGTTTTGGTTAGTTGCACAATTTTAAGTCGTCTCTCTGTTGTTTTGTTGTATATATTTTACCATTCAAATTTCCACCGCATAACCCAAGATTTTATGGAAAAAGGAATTTTGTACGGATAATATTTTAAGATTAAGGAAATATTTTAAGATTTTCAGGATATTTTCCATATATTTCTTATATTTTTACTCTTTTATTTCTGACAGATATTCAGATGGACTCTTTCCTGTCACCTCGCGAAAGACTTTTTTTGAAGTATTTAGAATCGGAAAATCCTACCTGATAAGGAACATCCCTCTGATCACATATTTCTTCCCTCAACATATACTGTGCCTGTTCAATTCTATACTCCCTTAGAAAAGTGCTGAAATTTTCTCCGATATTTTTTCCAAAAAGATAACTGAAATATTCCTGGCTCAGCCCAAGATCTTCTGCCAATTTCTTCTGGCTTATTTTTCCGGCATATCCACTCTGTATGATATCCAGAGCTTGCAGAATCATAGGGTGGGCATCCGGATATTTATCTCTCAAATTTCTGGATTTTCTGCGGGAATAGCTATTTTTTCCACTGATCTTATTCTCAATTTTCTTCAGTACTGCTTCTGCCTCATCTCTTGTAAGAGGTTTCAGAAGATACTCTATTACACCAAGAGAAATTGACTGCTTGGCAAAATCAAAATCTGCATATGCACTTACAATCACAAATTCTGCCTTAATTCCCTGAGCTCTGGCAGCTTCTATTACTGAAAGCCCGTCCATAAACGGCATCTTGATATCAATAAAAACCACATCCGGCTTCTGTTCCAGAATCATTTCCAGCGCTGCTTTTCCATTAGATGCCTGTGCCACAATCTCATACTCATCCCTCAGGCTCTGCAAAACCCTTACTAATCCCTGTCTGGTTCTCTGCTCATCTTCTGCAATTAAAATTCTCAATGTATAAAGACCTCCTCTGTTACTTTTTTTGCTACATTTATTTACTCTATATCTTTCTCCGGATTCTCTGGTATTGGAAGCCAGAAAGTAAATTTTGTCCCCTTTTCAGGTTCTGATTCCAAAACTACAGAAAGTTCTTCTCCATAATACATTCGCAGTCTTGTCACTACATTCTGAATCCCGATTCCTGTTCCTGCCAAATCCAAAGTATGCTTTTCCATAAGAATCTGCTGCATCAGTTTCTCTGTATCTTCATTCATTCCACATCCATTATCTTCAATGCAAAGACGGAATCTGGATCCATCAATGTGACCCGTAATACGGATCATTCCCCCGCTTTCTCTTCCTTCAAAACCATGAAGGATAGAATTCTCCACAAATGGCTGAATAAACAGTTTACAGCATGGCCATTCGCCGTATTCTTCCTGAAATTCAATCTCATAGTCAAACACATCCATAAGCCTGAACTTCTGCAGATATAGATACTGCTCTACCCATCTCAGTTCCTGCCCCAGACTTACTGACACAAGCTTCCTTGAGAATGTATATGAAAGCATATTGGAAAGCTTTTTCAGAAGATCTGCTACCTCATAATCTTCATTATCTATCGCATTATAATTGATCGCAGTCAGTGTATTGCAGAGAAAATGTGCATTGATCTGTGATTCCAGAGCTTCTTTCTCTGCCTTATTTTTCTGACGGATAGAAAGATTCTTTTCACGATAATATCTACGTATTTCCTTGTACTGTCGTTCCAGAGTTTCCGCCATTTCGTTATAATAACCAGCCAACTGCCATATCTCATTGGTTCCCTTTACTTCTATCTTCGGAAGATTCTTGGAAAGTTTAATATTTCGCATAGAATCCCGTATAATATCAATTGGTTTTAATACTCTTCGTATTGTAAACTGCCATAAAAATCCACAGATACACAACAAAAACAGATATACATAAATGCTTCTGGTATACATCTGGTTAACCTGTGCACGCATTTTTCCAAGATCCGTGGTAATATATGCTGTCCATCCAAAATATTTTAATGATCTGCTGATATTCTCGGTACTGTCCAGCGTTTTTCTGTAACTTTCCACTGTCATTCCATCGTACTCTTCATTTGGATGGTAAATGATTCTGTTATTTTCATCTGCAATATATCCAATCGAAAGAGGTTTATCAGCTACTCTGTCAAAAGCACTTTTTTCCAGAATATCTCCCATATCGAAAGATACGACCGCTACATTTTTCACATGAGAATAACTGTAAGTTTTTCCAATCAGCGGAACTGCAATATGTACCATTCTTATCTGCGGCCACTGACTGTGAACAGCAGGATCTGTCTCTACATAGTACCTGACATTTGCTTTCTCTTTCTGAAGTGCCATGGTCTTTTCATATATTTCCTGAAGTTTATCCAGATTGCCATCTTCCCATACTCCTTTTGAAGATGTCTGGTACCAATAAACCCCATACTCCTGCCACAGACCTTCATCTGATACAATCGCAATAGATACAACACTTCCAATCTGATGAGCAATATCATCCATTCTGCTGCCCAATGTCAGTTTTTCTTTTGCCAGAAGTATTCCGTCTGCTTCCGTGTTTTCTACCAGAACTCTTAATGTCTCATTAACTCCTACATTGCATGCAGCACTGATGATATCCTTCAGATTTGCATCAATATTAATCGTCGATGTTTCAATCATGGATTCTTCCATTGATCTGGTATTCCTGAGCAGATAATTAAAATATTGATTTTTTACGTAAATCTGAAGGACCAGACCTGCCAGAATCAGAAGTAATACTACTGTTACTGTAACCTGCGCACTCATATGTGAGCAAAAATAATTTCTGATTCTTCCCGGCATTTTTTTGATTTTCTCTTTCATTTTTCTTTACCTGCCTCGTTTTTTATAATTCTACGACTATTTTACATCATTCTACAACATCTTATAAAGATATATCATATAAAATTTTGTGATTATTTATTGATTGATATCTATAGATGGCAAAGGACAAAAAAAGCCAGTAACTAAGCTTATCTGCTATTAATAAACTTAATTACTGGTTTTCATCTTTTTATTATGTTCAAACAGTCGCCTACAATTGAATCAGATAACTTATTTGATTCGGTAATTATTTCTCCACTGCCTTAAATGTAAATCTGATTGGCTGGTAATCACCTGTTGTCAGTGGTAATGGCAGTCCTGCTTTCATCAGTGCTGCGCCTGTGTATACTTTTCCGGTTGCAATGTCTTCGTAATGCAGATCTGCATCCAGTCCCTGAGGATAGAAAGATAGATATACGGATTAGCTTCGCTGTGGAGTCTTACGCCACATACAACTGTCTCTTTTTTGTCCTTGGATACGAACTGCCAGAGTACATGGTTGTTGTTTTCAAATGGATTTATCAGACGATAGTAATCTCCGGACTGTACCAGATGCTCGATTTCTTTGTATTTCAGAATCTGCTCTCTGGCTGTCTTTTTGTCTTCTTCGGACATCTTCATCAGATCCAGTTCATAGCCAAATGTACCGGATGATGCAACCGTTCCTCTTGTCTCGAATGGTGTGATCCTGCCGGACTGGTGGTTCGGGCATACGCTGACATGAGCCCCCATTGCACTTACCGGATATCCGAAAGAAGTACCGTACTGGATTTTCAGTCTGTCAATAGCATCAGTGTTATCGCTGCACCAGATCTGCGGAGAATAATAGAGCATTCCTGCATCAAATCTTCCGCCGCCACCTGAGCAGGATTCAAACAGGAGATTTGGATATCTCTGCACAAGGCTTTCCATCATTTCATATACTGCAAGTACATATCTGTGATAAACCTCTCCCTGGCGTTCTTTTGGAAGTGCTGCGGAGAATACGTTGTCTACACTGCGGTTCATATCCCATTTTACATAATCTGCCTTGCATGCATCCAGAACTTTGAAAATCTGGTTCATGATATGGTCACGGACTTCTTTTCTGGTAATGTCCAGATTGAGCTGATGTCTGCTCCGATTCATAGCACGTCCCGGAATCTTCAATGCCCAGTCCGGATATTCTCTGTAGAGATCACTGTCCTCGGAAATCATCTCCGGCTCTACCCAGAGACCGAATTTCAGTCCAAGTCCGTGGATTCTCTCTGCAAGTGCAGGAAGTCCACCTTTGATCTTCTCTTCATTTACTTCCCAGTCACCAAGTGCGCACCAGTCATTATCTCTTTTGCCAAACCATCCATCGTCCAGAACAAACATATCCAAGCCGATGTTCCTGGCTTCTTCTGCAATATGATACAGTTTGTCTGCATCAAAATCAAAATAGGTAGCTTCCCAGTTGTTTACGAGGATTGGTCTTGGCTGTTCTACGTATTTGCTGCGGATCAGGTTGTTTCTGTATGCATCATGATAAATGCGAGAAAGTTTTCCAAATCCTTCTGCGGAATATGACATAATCACTTCCGGAGTTTCAAATGTGTCACCTTTTTCCAGTGTCCATGCGAAATGATATGGATGGATTCCCATTACCACACGGGTATGTCCTACCTGATCTACCTCTGTCTCAAATGTAAAGTTTCCACTGTAAGCCAGTGCATATCCATAGCAGTTTCCATATGTTTCTTCTGTGTTTCTGTCGCAGAGGATTACAAATGGGTTATGATGATGACTGGAAGTGCCGCGAATACTTCCTACAGACCAGTTTGCATGACCCAGATGTGTTCTTTCCATCTGACGTTCTACGTTATGTCTGCCATAGAAATGAACTGCATCCATTTCTCTATATTCAAAATCCATTTCCATAGACATTGCTTTCTTTACTGTAACAGGTGTCTCACCAGTCTGTTCCAGACGAACTGCTCTGGTGATCACATCCAGATGTGGGAATACACTGTAGAGAAGATGTGCTTTCAGTCCGCTGACACGGTCTGCCAGGACAATCTCCAATGTCTCTGCCTCACCTTCTTTTGCAAACATTGCAGGGAGACCTTTCAGGCTGTATTTTCCTTTTGTGATCTCATAGGATTCAAATTTCAGATTTGCAGTGTCGCTGCCGTCTGCCTGCTCTACTTCCAGACCATTGATACGATAATCTCCGTTTCCGTAAGCTGTATATTCCTGCGGCAGAGTATCCAGGGAAAATGTTTTGTCTTTTCCTGCTTCATACGGATTTCCGGAGAATCCTCTGTCCACACATACAATCCTGTCCGTAATCAGGGAATCCCCTACCGGGCATCCATAATACAGATGAACCAGAGTATCATACTCTCTTACCTGCATCTGATAGGTGCTGTTTTCTGTTCTCAGGTCAAATACTTTTTCTGCCTCATGATACTTAATCCATTCCATACTCTGTACCTCTCATTTCTTTGTTGTTTTTTTGTTAAAAAGCATACTGATCCGGTTCTGTATCTACATAGTGATGTTCTTCTTCGTCCTCTTTGAAATACGGTTTGAACAGTTTCCACATAAACCAGGAATCTGCATAGGCTGTCAGGGAAAATCCCACCATCAGCCAAATCAGCAGATATACCGGAAAAAGTTTTGCATCTACAAGTGTCATGGTCATTGGCAGTATCGTGATCACTGCCACTGCTATCGCATAACCTATATGTTTAACCGCAAAATAAAATGCGTTTGTGATCAAAGTCATTGTTTTGTTTTCAAATGCTGCAACTGTCGGGAATATGTACAGTGCAATGGCAATCAGCGGAATACATACCGCCAGAATCACGTAATTGAAAATCTGTGGCATGGAACCAGGCATAGTTACCAACGATTCTTTCTCCATATAAAGAAATACTGCAACTGCTGCCATCAGGATCCAGATCAGAGTTGACTGTTTGAAGTTCTGCTTAAAGCTTTTAAAAAAATCATGAAATACCCGGATATCTCCATCCTTGTGGAGTTTTAATGTACAATAATACAAAGCAGTGGTGGATGCCCCTGCTGTAATAACAGGAAGAGAGCACACGATCCATAGTAAATTCAATGCAATTAACTGACCTAAAAATCCAAATATCCTGTCATAAAGACTTCCTGGTTTCATTTTTTATTACCCCTTCCTTTTTCTATCTTAATGATTTTGTCCTGACTTTCACCTTTACAGATGATTCAGCAATCAGATATCCAGTTTCAGGCAGCCTTCTGTTATTCTTCTCTTTCCAGTTGTATAACAAAATTCTGCCTGTATAGTTCAGGGGAAATGTCCCGAACCTCCCGGATTCTTCTTTTTATTTTTTTTAACTTACAGCTTACCACCAGATGTTGCAATACCTTCAATGAACTGTTTCTGGAAGATCAGATACAGTACGATCATCGGGATACATGCAAGCAGAGATGCTGCCATCAGCTGCGGATAATTGTTGGTGTACTGTCCCTGCATTTTTGCAAGTGCTGCTGACAGAGGCATTACATCTTTGTTACAGATCAGAGGCCACATCAGATCTTTGTATGCAAATACTGCTGTGAAGATTCCCAGTGCCACCATAGAAGAACGTGTCAGAGGAGCCATGATGAACAGGAAGGTCTGACCGATGTTACATCCGTCAAGACGTGCTGCCTCTTCCAGATCTTTCGGAAGTCCCATATAAGCCTGTTTGAGGAGAAATGTACCAAATGCAGTAACAATACCGGGAAATACCAGGGCAAAAATGGTATTGAGCATTCCCATTTTACTTACCATTAAGTACTGCGGGATAATAAAGATCTGTCCAGGCACCATCATCTGGAAAAGTACCAGAGAGAACATCAGGTTTTTACCTCTGAAGTTCAGACGTCCAAATGCATAGCCTGCCAGTGTTGCTGTCAGAACCGCACATACAACACGACCCAGGATCAGAAGTAAGGTATTGATATACAGATGTAAGAAATCCATATTTGCGCTTACTTCTCTAAAACTGTCCCATCTCCATGTAGACGGGAGGATTACGAACGGGTTGACAGAGGTTGCCTCTGTCATAGTTTTGAAAGCTGTCAGGATCATCCATAAGAAAGGAACCAGCATGGTAATAGATACCAGTATCAGGATAACATGGATCAGAACTCTGTTTGCTTTATCTCTTGCTGACATAATTATCCCTCCTTAGTTATAATGAACCCACTTCTTCTGCGCAATATTCTGGAATACTGTCATGATCATAATTACAACCAGAAGAAGTACGACGATTGTTGAACCATAACCTTTGTTATTCTGTACAAAGGAATTCTGGTAGAACAGGTAAACAAGTGACTGTGTTTTGTAAAGTGCAGGACTGTTTCTATCCATAACCATGAAGATCAGGTCGAATACCTGCATGGCACCGATGACACGGGTAACCATTACAAAGAAGATGGTCGGTGAAAGCAGCGGGATTGTAATGTGGAAGAACTGTTTGATTCCGGTTGCTCCGTCAATGCTTGCTGCTTCATAATAATCTCTTGGGATTTCCTGCAGACCTGACAGGAAAAGTACCATATTGTAGCCGATGATAGACCATACACCGATCACTGCGATCGCATAAACTGCGATCTTCGGATCAGAGATCCAGTTGATCTTTGTGTGAAAAATGTGATTGAGAAGACCGAATTCTGAGTTAAACAGCCATCTCCATACCATGGCGATCGCAGCCGGAGCAGCAACCATGGGCAGGAAGAAAATAGTTCTGTAAACAGCACGGCCTTTCATTTTACGGTTTAATAAAACTGCCAGTACAAGTGCGATAGCAATGGAAAACGGAACTTCCACAATGGCATATTTAAATGTATTTAATAATGCCTGCCATACTTCCGCATCGTGGAACAGCTTTACATAGTTGTCAAAACCAATGAAGATATTTCCCTTACCGAAATCTCCGGTCTTGAAAAAGCTCTCATAAATGGTCTTAAAAATCGGATAGATATTTAAGATGATCAGACCAAGCATTGTAGGAAGAATGAACGCCCATCCCCAGATGAATTCATTCCGCGCCTGACTGGTACCTTTTTTTGGATTTGCCACGGTTCTCACTCCTTCTTATCGTAAAATTCTGTTGCTGATTTGAACGGAAAACTGCCGCACATCTGCATACCTGTTGTGACTTCTGCGGTTACCACATGATCGGAATCTTTTCTGCGGCAGCTTTCCTGTTTCTTATTTTTTATGAATGGTTTTGCTGAATATTAATTAATAGGACTCTTCTGCGATGGCATCGTTCATAATAGTAACGATATTCTTGCATGCATCATCCATGCTTTCTTCATCATTCCATGGTTTCTTCAGTTCTTCGCACATTGGGTTCCACCATGCAAGTGTTGCATTTGTGTGTGGTCTGAATACGATATTGTCCATTGCATCCATGTATGGCTGTAAGTTGAAGCAGTCAACACTGTTAACCCATCCATCGGACATTCCTTCGTAAGCTGCCATTGTTACACCAAGGTCAGCCTGTTTCTGCTGCATATCTTTTGTACCGAACCACTCAATAAGCTGGAAAGCTTCGTCCGGCATATCTGTGTTTGCAGATGCTGCCCATCCAAGACCATTGTAAATAGATACGCTCTCTCCTGTTTCAGCATCTTTCGGAAGTCTTGCCACATCACAGTGCTCTTTGATGTAATCGTTGTCTTTGAAAGCAGATACCATCCAGGATCCCTGAGAAATCATAGCTACCTTGCCAGATCCGAAGAGTACGTCTGTACCTGTTTCGGACATTGTAGATGCAGGAGGCATTACATTTTTAACGCATTTGTCAACGAATTCCATTGCTTTGATAGTGTTGGATCATCAAAACCGGATTTGTTGTCATCTGTCAGTACACGTCCGCCCATGGAGTAAACAATATTCATCCATGTATCCTGCTCGTTAGACGGGTTTGCTGCGAAACCATACTGGCTTCCGTCTTCTTTTGTAAGTTTTTCTGCAATGTCATAGAATTCATCCCATGTCCAGCTTCCGTCCGGATAATCGATTCCTGCTTCATCAAACATATCTTTGTTGTACCACATAGCAATTGTATCGATGTCCTTCGGTACTGCGTATGTTTTTCCGTCCCACTGATACATTTCTTTGATATCTTTCGGGAATTTGTCCATTTCCAGTTTGTCGCTGTCTGCAATCTTGTCTGTCAGATCAAGTAAGATATCATTGGACATGTATCTTACAGCTTCATTGGAATGCATCCAGAATACGTCCGGCATGTCTCCGCCTGATGCACCTGCTTCAAGAAGTGTCCAGTAGCTGCTCCACTCTACTACCTGAAGTTCAGTTTTGATTCCGGTCTCTTTTGTAAACTCATCCATGATCTCCTGAAGTCCGGCTTTCTGTCCGTTATCCCAGATTGCAACTGTCAGAGTTTTGTCTTTCGCCTGTGCGCTTACTGGTGCAAGTGCAGTAACTGTCATAGCACCGATCACTGTTGCGACTGTGAGTTTTTCATGTTTTTTCTCATATACATCCTCCTTTATTCGTCGTTTCGACGTGTTCCTTGTGATTCTTATTATACGTTTTTGTCTATTTTTTTAAATGGACTAATGAAATGAATTTATGTCATAATCGTTATGGAAAAAGCGCTGAATTTATGGTAAAATGTCAACAACGACTTGAATTTATGCGTATTTGCAGGATATCAGTCCTTATGTCTTTATATCAACAATATCTGCAATCAAAGAAAATAGAAAAAGGAATTACCCAAATGCCAAATGTAAAATATACGGACAGCGCTACTTTCCGCTGTCTTGAAAACCTGAAAGAGGGCTCCCTTGATATCAGTCTGATCCATACGGGCAAAGAACACTGCCCGCCCGGACATATCTGTTCCATGCCAAGAGATGAGTTCATCATCCATTTTGTGCTGGACGGTACCGGATTCTATTCTGCCAGAGGTCAGACCTGGAGCCTTACTCCCGGACAGATGTTTGTAATTTATCCAAATGAACCAGTCACATACGGTGCTGATGAAACCAATCCCTGGACTTATGCCTGGATTGGTTTTCGCGGAATCCGAGCTCACTCAATGGTAAAAGAATGTGGATTTTCCAAAAATCAATTAGTACTTCCTGCACCGGATCAGAAAATAATCCTGAAACACATCGATTATATGCTGAATCATAAGCAGCTTTCCAAAGCCAATGATCTAAGGCGCCAGGCTTATCTGATTCTGTTGTTAGCCGAGCTTGCCGGCTTTCATGAAAAGCAGTCTGCACAGAACAAAAAAAATGCCAAATATGCCTACAGCACCAGTGTCTACGTGGAGCTTGCCATTGAATATATTAAAGATATGTATCAAAAGGGAATCGGGATTTCTGATATTGCAGATAATATCGGAATCAGCCGTGCCTATCTGAACAGTTCCTTTCAGAAAGAGCTTGGAATGTCCGCACAGACCTTCCTCATTGATTATAAGATGCATAAAGCAGCCAGTCTTCTGGTCAGTACCAGTCTGTCTGTTAAAGAGATTGCTAATAATGTGGGCTATGAAGACCAGCTTGTTTTTTCCAAGGCTTTTAAGAAGAAGTTTGGAATGAGTCCGAAGAATTATAAGACCCATAAAGAAATGATGGATAAATTTAACGAAAAGCAGGTAGACGATCCCGTGTGATCTTCTGCCTGCTTTTTGTTGATTTTTTATTTCTGTCTATTGCTTTTCGCAACCTCCATAAGGAGCTTACCTGATTCGGTTATTATTTTGCAGTTAAAACATAAATTCTGGACTCATAGTCTGTGCATGGTTCGTCTTCACTTGTAGGTTCACCTGCTGTACAGTCTGTGGTGAGCAGTCCCAGATTCATCAGCTCATCCCCGTAGTTTTCTGTTTCATTATACTCATTTCTGTAGATAAGATCCGGATCCAGTCCATGAAGCCGCACTCTGGTAAAATCTGCGTTTACTACATTTCTTTCCCTGTACCAGAATACCAGCGCTGTTTTTTTGTCCTCGCTGACTGTCATCCACACAGTTTCATTGCCCTCAAAAGGACTCTTCAGTCTGTAAAAAGTTCCAAACTGGATCAGTTCTCTATATTCTTTCATAAAGGTAATCTGCTGTTTTACTTCACTGATTTCCTCATCAGACAGTTTATTCAGATCCAGCTCATATCCGAAAGTTCCAAAATAAGCTACATTTGCTCTTGTATGTAACGGAGTTTTGCGGTTTAACTGATGGTTTGGTACTACAGAAACATGACTTCCCATGGAGCTTACCGGATAACACATGCTTGTGCCGTACTGGATTTTCACACGCTCTGCCGCATCTGTATCATCACTGGTCCATCCCTGTGGCGCATAATAAAGGATTCCCGGATCAAAACGTCCGCCACCGCTTGCGCAGGACTCAAAGAGAATCTGCGGAAATGCAGTATTTAACCGCTCATACAGATCATAAACTCCGAGAATATATCTGTGGAACACTTCTCCCTGACGGTCTGCTGGAAGTGCAGCTGAATAACATTCCGTAATACTTCTGTTCATATCCCATTTGATGTAGGAAACCTTTGCTTCTGAGAGGATTTTGTACATCATCTCATAAATACAGTCCACCACTTCTTTTCTGGAGAAGTCCAGCACATACTGATTTCTGCCATGACAGGAATGCCTCTGAGGTGTCTGCAGGATCCAGTCCGGATGTGCACGGTAAAGGTCGGAATCCTTATTCACCATCTCCGGCTCAAACCACAGACCAAATTTCATACCCATCTCTTCGATCCTGTCTGCGATTCCCTTGATTCCCTGCGGAAGACGCTCTCTGTTTGCCGCCCAGTCACCAAGTCCTGCATAATCGTTGCTTCGTGCACCGAACCATCCGTCATCCAGCACAAATAATTCAACACCACATTCCTTCGCCTTTGCAGCAATTTCCACCAGACGGTCCTCTGTAAAATCAAAATAAGTAGCTTCCCAGTTATTGTTAAGGATTGGCCTAGGACGGTCTCTCCAGTAACCTCTTGCCAGTCTCTTCTGATATAATTTATGGAAAGTCTGGCTCATTCCATTCAGACCCTTATCAGAAAATACTACTACTGCTTCCGGAGTCTGAAAGCTCTCACCACAGTCCAGCTTCCAGTCAAAATTCTGCGGATTGATTCCCACAGTGATACGGGTTGTATCATGAGTATCCACCTCTGCCTGCATTCTGTGATTTCCGCTGTAGATCAGGCTGAATCCCATCACTTCTCCTGCATTTTCTGTTGCCGACGGACGTCGGAGCACAATAAAGGGATTATGTTCATGGGAAGAATTTCCTCTGATGCTTCCCACAGACTGGATTCCCTGCTCTAATCTGCGTTCTTTCACATGACGTTCTCTGGACCATGCACCTGAAAACTGCATCCACACATAATCCTTGTCCGGTAGATCAAGATTGAGGCTCATTGCATTTAACAGATGTATTGATGATGTACTCGTTTGTAAATCTGGCACTTCTGGTGATGATTCCCCTCTGTGTAAAAATAGTATAAAGCAATTCCAATACAATTCCTATTACTTCATCTTTCAATTTTACACATAAGGTCTGGGCTTCTTCGTCTTTCTCAGTATATGTAGCCGGAAGTCCCTGAAGTTTTGGTTTTCCAGCTGCAATTGTATAACTTACATAAGTAAAATCAGAAATCCTGCTGCCGTTTTCCTGAAGGATCTCCACTGCCGGATAACGGTAATCAGAACTGCCATACACCGGATATTCCAGTTTCAGATGCTCCAGCGAAAATTTGCGGTTTCCCTCATAAACACAGGCTGTCATTGGTCTCTGCTTCATCTCAAGAAGATGTGAAAAATCTTCTCTGTCATGGATTCTTTTCCCAAAATAGAGATTTCCAAGATGTCCATTTGGAAGCACACACATAATATAACTGATTTCATTGTTGTATAAATGGAATGTCTTTGAACTTTCGTGATAAATAATCATAATTTTTCCTTTCCGCATATCTGTTATTCGCTGATAATTCCAGAAAATAATGCAATTCAGATTACATTACTCTTTCATATCATTTAAGAAAACAGTCTGTCAAGTGGATGTTTATTATAATGCCAATGAACACTCATCAATCTTCTTTAATTCCTCTTCACTAAACGGTGCACTGTCAAGCACTTTCAGGTTCTCAAGAATCTGCTGTGGACGGGATGCCCCGATGAGAACGCTGGTTACGATTCCGTCGCGGAGAATCCATTTCAGTGCCATCTGAGCAAGACTTTCCCCTCTCTCTGCTGCAATTGCATTCAGACTGCGGATACTGTTAAGACGTTCCTCACTGAACTGATCTGCATGGAGAAAACGTCCGTCTGTGTTGACGCGGCTGTCCTTTGGAATTCCATTCAGATATCGGTCTGTGAGCATTCCCTGGGATAACGGGCTAAATGCAATAATTCCCTTTTTCCTCTCTGCTGCAGCGCGTTTCATTGTCTCACCATCATAGTTGGAGATTCCAACATACAATGCCTTTCCGCTTCTGACAATTTGTGCAAGAGCCTCCATGGTCTCCTCAAGAGGAGTCTCCGGATCCATTCTGTGATGATAGAAGATATCTACATAATCCAGACCAAGGCGTTTCAGGCTCTGGTCAAGACTGGCGATCAGATACTTACGGCTTCCCCAGTTTCCATAAGGTCCCGGCCACATATCATAGCCTGCCTTTGTGCTGACGATCAGCTCATCTCTGTATGCAGAAAATTCCTCTTTCAGGATTTTCCCAAAATTTTCCTCCGCACTTCCGGGCTGTGGACCATAGTTGTTTGCAAGGTCAAAATGAGTAATCCCATTGTCAAATGCCGTAAAGCACATCTGCTTCATATTCTCATAAACACCGGTATCCCCGAAATTATGCCATAAACCCAGAGACAACTCCGGCAACATCAGCCACTGGCACCACAGCGGTGGTATTTCATAGTTTCATAACGTTTTTCATTTGCCTGATACATAAGATAATTTCTCCCTTTTTCTGTAATCATACATCCTATTCCATCTATTTTCAACAAATGTTATTCGTATTATTTCAAAAAGCCACTTTCTGACTGAAAATGGCTTTTTAACAAATAAACTATATTAAATTCCTTTAAAGCTAAAGGAGAATTCCATCTTTCCGTCTGCATTCAGCAGATATTCCGGATGGGTATATGCTCCCCAGCTGTCGTCACCGCCGATTCCCATCTGCCTTTGGCTACGCGTACTACTGTGTAATGAATCTGTGGGAGTTCGTATGGATGCATGGCATTTTCCATCTCATGTGGAGTGTATGGGAGTGCAGAGAACATCATTGATTCTCCATCCATTTCAAAGTACATTCCTCTGCCCTTGCGGTCTGTGACCTTCGCCCAACGTACTTCCTCTTTTGCTCCACATTCCTGCGGTACCATGTATCTTGCTATGTTGTCCACAATTTTATTCTGGTAAATGCCCAGTTTTGCACCTTTTTTGCGATCTGCATAGGTCTCAGCTTCGCCCAGTCCATACCACTGAACATTGTCGTAATCTGCATTGAATTTGAAAATCACCCCAAATTCCGGCATATCACCAAGTTCTTTTACAGGATCATAAGTTAAAGTTGTCTTCACTTTTCCATCGCCGAATACTTCGTAGGTGAGCTGACACTCACTGGCTGGTGTGGTTGGCATCAGATAGGTAAATGTTACTTTTACAGAGTGGTCTGTTTCTTCTGCCTGTGGTAAATTAGATGGGCCGTATGCACCTTTTCTGTATTCTTTGTGGCTTAAATACATGCTGGCGACTTTCCACTGTGCGTAGCGCATCTGCATAAGATTTCCACAGTCATTGTCTGTTGGTGCACGCCAGAAGTTTGGTTTCGGGATTGCTCGATCATCTCTTTACCCGCATATTTATAGGAAACCAGACCACCATTGAGGACGGAGAACATTACTTCGAAGTGCTCACCGCGGACACCAATATTATGTGTGCTTCGGATGATCTGTGGTTTCTTTACAAACGCATCTGATACACATACATCTTTTTCCGCTGTAATCGCTGTTTCTGCTGAATCTGATTTTCCATCCGGAACATCCTCTTTCACCTGATATACATACTGTCCAAACGCGATCTCATGGCCTGCAGATGCCCACACTTTTTCCTCTTTCAGATGGAAGGAAACAGTGACTGTATATTCTCCGACTGCTTCAGCCTTTCCAAAAGGCAGTTTATATTCTTTCGTACTCAATGGCTCAACTGCTGTTTCCAGTGCTTCTGTACAAATCACTTTTCCATTCTTTGCAAGTATTACCTTACAGTCAAAAGTATTTGTGTTTACAAACAGATTCTTGTTAATCACTTTTACTGTATCCGCAGTTACTTCTGCAGTAATATTCTGATAATTGAATTTCACTTCCTGCATCTTCGGAGATGGCTCTCTGTCACCGCCATATGCGATTCCGTTACCACTGAAATTATAGTCTGTAGGGCGTTCTCCGAAATCGCCGCCGTATGCCTGGAACTCTTTTCCATAGCGGTCTTTCTTATAAATAGACTGGTCAATATAATCCCAGATAAATCCACCCTGATATTTGGGCTCTGTATCTGTCAGGTCAGTATATTTGTGCATGGCACCGCAGGAATTTCCCATGGCATGTGTGTATTCACAGCAGATAAACGGTTTGCTGTCATCCTTTGCCAGGAACTCTTTGATTGCTTCTACAGACGGATACATCTGGCTTTCCATATCACTGGTATCATTATAACTGCGGTCATGGAAAAGTCCTTCATAATGTACCAGACGGGTAGAGTCATTCTTACGGAAAAGCTGAGACATTTCATAGATATCTTTTCCGCCAAAAGATTCATTTCCACAGGACCAGATCAGGATTGCCGGATGATTCTTGTCTCTCTGATACATGGAGTTGGCACGGTCAAGCATCATATCCAGCCATTCCGGTTTGTTGTGAGGAACAACATGAGTATAATCCTTTGTAAATTCCGCCACATCCCAGGAGCCATGGGATTCCAGGTTTGTCTCATCGATCATATAAATACCATATTCATCACAGAGTTGATAGATCAGTGATGTATCCGGATAATGACAGGTACGGATGGCATTGATATTATTCTGCTTCATAATGCGAAGATCCTTGCGAAGTTCTTCCTCTGAAACATGTCTTCCGCTGACAGAGCTGAACTCATGACGATTTACGCCCTTAAACACGATACGTTTTCCGTTCAGAGTCATAATACCGTTCTTCATTTCGAAACGGCGGAATCCAACCTTCTGAGGAATCACTTCCTGAATATTTCCTGCTTCGTCATAAAGTTCAATTGTAAGATCATAGAGCTGCGGATCTTCTGCACTCCATAATTTTGGATTATTGATTTTCCATGCAAAACTGTTCTGTACAGTCTTGCTGCTATTTGTTTTCTGAATATAAAATGGCTCTGCATTTGCTTCTTCATTTCCAGCTTCTGTAAGAGATTTTTTCTCTTCCAGCACACATTCTCCCTCTTTCTCAAGTCTGAAAACAATGCTTCCTTTTCCCCATGTCTTTACCTTAATTTCAAGATCTGCTACATCCAGATTCTCTTCCGGGATTGCACGGATCTGGAGATCATATGCATGGGTATCCGGAACTGTATAAAGATACACATCTCTGTAAATTCCGGAGAAACGGAAGAAGTCCTGATCTTCGCACCAACTGCTGGAGGTCCATTTGAATACCTGTGCTGCCAGCTTATTCTGTCCATCTTTAAGATAATCTGTCAGTTCAAATTCAGATGGGGTGAAAGAATCCTCACTGTAGCCAACAAAGGCTCCGTTCAGCCACAGTGCAAGTCCGCTCTCTGCTCCCTGGAAAGAAATAAACAACCTCTTTCCCTTCATATGTTCCGGCACTGTAAAATATTTCGCATAGCTTGCAACCGGATTAAATCTCTCAGGAATCTGACCCGGATAAATTTCCTCATGTCCTTCCCATGGATACTGGACATTAGCATACTGGGGTGCATCATATCCTTCCATCTGGATATGTGCAGGTACATGAATGTCATCCCAGTCATAACAGCAGTAGTCCTCTTTCTCAAATCCCTGAACTGTACTTTTGTAATTACGCGCATAATGAAACTTCCATAAACCGTTCAGACTGTAACGAAAAGAAGTTTCTGTCCCATCCTGCACAGCAGTCTGCATTTCATTCCCATCTCTATAATATACATGATCTGAATGAGCTTCCATTCGGTTATCGCAGAAATACTGTGGATCTTTTACCAGTGAATAATCAAATGCCTTCATACTCTTATGTTCTCCTCATGATTTGTTGTTTTATAACTTTTCTCTCTGCCTGCAATATTACATTTCGCCATGCATTTGTAAAATACTTCCAGCAAAATACTTTATATATGACTTTTTTCATAAAAATATCTTATACGATATTGCCAACAGCCAGTTATCCCTCATAAGCAAAATTATAACATTATACCAATCCGCATAGTTTGCATATTTGACTATATAATATTCATTTTCGACTTTTATAGATTGATCCTTCGCAGCATTTTCTCAGCCTGCACAACACTCTCCCAGAAGAGGAATAATCGGACTTCTCTTTTATCCGAAAATTCCCTATACAAAAAAGGCAGGTGATTTTCACCTGCCCCACAATAGCACTGCATTTATTCAGCCTTCCGCTATCTTATTCCCCTTTAGTTTCCTTCTCTGCCATTCTTGAAAAAACCATCTCATATCCGTCATTTCCATAATTCAATGAACGATTCACACGACTGATCGTTGCTGTGGAAGCTCCGGTTTTCTCCGAAATATCAAGATAGGTTCTCTTGTCCATCAGCATCTTGGCAACCTCAAAACGCTGTGATAAGGAAAGAAGTTCATTGATCGTGCATACATCTTCAAAGAAAGTATAACACTCTTCTTTATCCTTCAGACATAAAATCGCTTCAAAAAGCTGATCTACAGCCTCTGTTCTGATTTTTTTACTCATTTTCATGCTCCTTTTAGAACTCTGTACTTCACTGGACGGACATTTGTCTTTAAAATGTCCGTGTTATATTTCTAACAGTGATATTTTACCACGTTAAATTATAGGAAGCAAGCCTTTAACCTAAAAGAAATTACAGATTTTTTTATTTTCTCACAAAAACCTCTTTCGAAGAGTAAGGCAGATAAAATCATCCTCTTTGTGACGCAGCTCTACACCAAATAACTACTTCTCAGTTTATCAGAATTTACGATTCACATACTCCCTGATTGCATCCGCCGACCGGTTAAGAACCAGCTCCTCCGGAAAATCCAGTTTCTCCAGCAGATCTCTCGCCAAATCAAACTCCCCGATCAGAAGATCAAAATGAGCATCACTGTCCATCACCACCGGAACCTGATATTTCTTACACAGATTCAGCATCACAGTATCATTCTCCACCGCATTCTGCCGGTTACAGTCCGGATCCATAGAATGATTATTCAGTTCCAGAACCTTCCCATATTCCTTCGCCCCCTGAACCAGTGCCTCATAATCGATTTCATATCTCCCATCATCCGGATGCCCGATAATATTTACATACGGATTCTTCATTACATTCAGATAGCTTTCTGTATTCTCCAGCTTAGATCCCGGCTTCATGCATGGCATATGCAGACTGGCGATCACCACATCCATCCTCTCCAACGTCCGCTGCGCCAGATCCACAGTCCCCTGTGCATCCAGAATATTCACCTCAGACCCCAGAAGCAACTGAATCCCATACATCTCCCTGGGCACAACCTTAAGATTATTAAAATAAAACTTATGACACGTTCCCCGGCATACCTCGGCGCAATGCTCCGTAATCCCCAGAACCTCCAGTCCCTTCTCGGAAGCTGCCTTCGCCATCTCCCTCAGAGAACAATAAGCATGCCCACTGGCACAGTATGCGTATGCAGATCCAGCACAGAATTATATCTCATAACAAACCTCTCCTCATTTCGTACAATATTCCCCTTCATTATACGACCATCCTTCTACCTCCACAAGCAAATTTTCCGTCCACCCATTTTTATCGTCCATTTTTACTCAATCCAACACCCCAAAAATCGCCAGCAGCCAGCGCAGAAAAATAGTGTGTTTGATGTGCATTTGCAGGTATCTTAGATATTCTTAGGTCAAAAAAATCTGCGTTATGAGCCAGCTGTATCACTGTCTGAGCGGAGTCTGCGACGGAGCGAGTTTGAGAAGCCGGCTCATGCCTTTAGCAGATTTTCTTGGCCTTAGAATATCTTAGATGCCGAAACCGCACATCAAATACACTATTTTTCTGCGCGTCCCCTGTCAAGTCAAACAGATATTCGCAATTAAAGCAGGAGACTTACTTGATTCGGTAAAAAAACAGGGCCTGCACCCTGCAAGCCCTGCCAAAAATTCCTATTCAAGGAGGAATATACAATTTTTTATTTCACAATAAAGGATTTTCTCTTACTAACAACATCAAAGATAACCGCTGCCAGCAGAACCAGACCTTTAACAACCTTCTGCAGGTTCTGGTCAATACCCATGATACTCATACCTAAGTTCAGAACACCCATCAGCAATGCACCAATGATAACCCCCCGGAACTGTACCGGTTCCGCCATAAGCAGAAGCACCACCAATAAAACAAGCACCGATAGCATCCATCTCAAAGTTTGTACCTGCCTGAGGATTAGCAGAATTCAGACGGGCCATAGTAACCATACCTGCAATAGCAGCCAGAAGACCCATATTCAGATAAGCAAGGAAATAAACCTTATTTGTATTAATACCGGAAAGCTTTGTAGCCTTCTCATTACCGCCAACTGCATAGAAATAACGTCCTGTAGTTGTCTTGGAAGCAATATATGTATAGATTGCAATAATCACAGCTACCCAGATCAGAGAATTCGGAATACCTTTATACTGAGCCAGACGGAACATAAAAGCAATAACAACTGCACAAATCAGAATCATCTTAACTGCAACGCCACCAAAAGCATCTACACTGTACCCTTTCTTCACACGATCTGCACGATTCTTCAGAACAAGCAACACATATACAATACAGACAATAATACCAACTACAAAACAGATAAGATTAAATCCCTCTTTCCCAAATGGATCCGGAATATAATTGTTAAACAGTGCCAGGTAAGAATCAGGCATTGGTGCCAGTGTCTGTCCCTGTAAAACTACGTTTGAAAGACCACGGAACGCAAGCATACCAGCCAGAGTTACAATAAACGGTGGGATTCTTACATATGCAATCCAGAATCCCTGCCATGCACCGATGGCAATACCTGTAAGCAACATAACCAGCATTGTAAGATATGGGTTCATACTGTTGAGAACCATCATCTTACCGCCAACTGCTGCTACAAAACATACAACAGAACCAACAGAAAGGTCAATATTACCACCAGTCAGAATACAGAACAACATACCTGTTGCAAGGATAAATACATACGCATTCTGGGCTACAAGGTTATTCACATTCTGAGGAAGAAGCATAACCCCCTTTGTATTTACAGCAAACATGATGACTACCAGAACAAGAACAAGCACCATGGTATATTTCTTTAATATCTCTGAAAAACTAATCTTTTTTTCCATCTTCTTTACGCTCCTTTTCCTGATTTTACGATCTTGGACATGATCAGTTCTGATGTGGCCTCTTCTTTGCCGACCTCACCTACGAACTTGCCTCATTCATGATATAGATTCTATCTGACATTCCAAGTACTTCCGGAAGTTCAGAAGAAATCATGATAACAGATTTTCCTGCTGCTACCAGATCGTTAATAATACAGTAAATTTCGTATTTCGCACCTACGTCAATACCACGGGTAGGCTCATCAAGGATCAGAATATCCGGTTCTGTAAACATCCATTTTGCAAGAAGGACTTTCTGCTGGTTACCACCACTTAAGTTGCCTACATTCTGCTCGACAGACGGACATTTTGTTTTCAACTTCTTTCTGTAATCCTCTGCCACCGCATATTCTTTATCTGCGTCAATAACCTTTCCATTACTGACTCCCTTCATATTTGCAAGAGAAGTATTCATCTTAATGGATTTGGAAAGTATCAGACCATTTCCTTTTCTGTCCTCTGTAACATAAGCAAGCTTGTTATCGATTGCTTCCTGTACAGTATTCAGCTTCACTTCTTTTCCGTTCATGAATACCTGACCGGAAATCTTAGTTCCATAACTTTTTCCAAAAATACTCATTGCAAGCTCTGTACGTCCTGCACCCATAAGTCCGGAGATACCTACTACTTCTCCCTTATGCACCTTAAATGATACATTATCTACTACTTTTCGCTCTGAGTACAGCGGATGATAGACATTCCAGTTCTTAACTTCCATGGAAACATCCCCGATCTTTACATCCGGACGTTTCGGGAATCGATCTGTCATCTCACGACCTACCATACCCTGAATAATACGCTGCTCGGAAAAGTCATCTTTTTTCTTATCCAGAGTCTCGATAGTAGAACCATCACGGATAACTGTAATCTTATCCGCAACATAAGAAATTTCATTTAATTTATGGGAAATGATAATAGATGTCATTCCCTGTTTTTTGAACTTCAGAAGCAATTCCAGCAGAGCCTGAGAATCATCCTCATTTAAAGATGCTGTCGGCTCGTCCAGGATCAGAAGCTTGGCATTTTTTGCCAGTGCCTTGGCGATTTCTACCAGCTGCTGTTTACCTACACCAATATCCTTGATTAAAGTTCTGGAGGATTCTTCAAGTCCTACTATTTTCAGATATTTATCTGCTTCTCCGTAGGTTTCATTCCAGTTAATAGATAATGAACTTCCTCTTTCATTACCCAGATACATATTTTCACCGATCGTCATATATGGGATCAGCGCCAGTTCCTGGTGAATGATTACAATTCCTTTTTCTTCACTGTCTTTAATTGTATTAAATTTACAGATTTCACCGTTATAAATAATATTACCATCGTATGTTCCATACGGATAAATACCACTTAATACATTCATCAGGGTAGATTTACCGGCTCCATTTTCACCGACCAGAGCGTGGATCTCGCCCTCTTCCACCTGAAGATTAACGTTATCCAGTGCTTTTACACCTGGGAAAGTTTTGGTAATATTTTTCATTTCCAGAAGTATCTTAGCCAATTTTGTTTCCCTCCCTTTTATAAATCATGCCTGCGACGGGCAGCCCTATAGCAATCCCAGGAAATACTGAATTACATTATTTTCTGGGATTGCTATAGATTAACACAGGCGGGTGGTATTCCCGCCTGTATGATCAATTTTTATTACTTAATCTGATCTTCTGTATAGTATCCGGAATCGATCAGCATTTCTTTGTAATTGTCAACCGTGACAACAACCGGATCGCAAAGGTATGTCGGGATAACACCTGTGCCATTATCATAGGATTCTGTATCATTAATTTCCGGTTCTTCACCTTTCATGATGGAATCAACCATTCCAACAACTGCTGTTGCAAGAGCACGTGTATCCTTGAATACGGACATAGCCTGTTTTCCTGCTACAAGGTTCTTAACATTTGGTGTATCACAGTCCTGACCTGTGATGATCGGATATTCTCCTGTGTAGGAAGCTGCAAGAGCATTTTCTACGCCAAGTGCTGTAGAGTCATTGGAGCAGAGAACTGCGTCAAGGTTGGAGCCATCTGAGTAGTTACCTGCAATAATTGTATCCATTCTGTCCTGAGCCTTTGCACTGTCCCAGTTAGCAGTTGCAACCTGCTCAAATTCTGTCTGTCCGGATTTAACTACCAGCTTACCTTCGTCAATATATTTCTGAAGTACATCCATTGCTCCGCCGAAGAAGAAGTTACAGTTATTGTCACCAGGATCACCTGTGAACAGCTCAATATTAAACGGTCCGTCCTGATTGTCGAGATCAAGTGCATCTACTAAATATTCGCCCTGTTTCTGACCTACCTTGTAATTATCAAATGTTGCATAATAAGTAACTGCATCTGAGTTCATAAGCAGACGGTCATAGGAAATAACCGGGATTCCTGCTTCTTTAGCCTGTTTCAGCGGCTCACCAAGACTGCTTCCGTCGATAGATGCCACAACCAGAAGATCACATCCGTTTGCAACCTGATTCTCAAGCTGTGAAACCTGTGTGCTTACATCGTTGGATGCATACTGAAGGTCTACTTCATAGCCGGCTGCTTCCAGCTCTTTCTTCATGTTCTCGCCATCCTGATTCCATCTCTGAAGATCTTTTGTAGGCATTGTAACACCGATCAGTTTCTTGTCATCCGCTTTAACAGCTACTCCCGGGATAACTACCATTCCAGCTACCATTGATGCACAAAGAATTGCAGATACGACTTTCTTTCTCATTGTAAAAATCCTCCATTTCTTTTTACGTTTCTCACGTTTTCTTGATAACGTTACTATAGCACAGGGCAATCTGGACATGGTTGGCAAGAAACAAGACATTTTAAGAAAAACAAAAAATGCCCTGCACAGGACAGGACATTTTTGTTGCAAGATAATGCTATATACTGATTTACTCTTACCTCTGCAAAAGCAGCCGGATAATCTCTGAATATTTTATTTAACTGTAATCCGCATTCAGATAAACTTCATCTCTGCGGTGGAAACCTCCTTCAATAATCACCTTATCTATATTCTCTTTTGTCACTGCAGTTGGTTCAAGGATGCAGGAAGGAATCTCATAAGTTCCGTCATTTACTGTTTCTGTCACATCTTCCAGTTCTGCAACTCCCTTTCCACTACCCATTTCCACTGCATATTTCGCTGCTTTTCTTGCCAGATCTTCAATTGGTTTAAAAGCAGTCATATACTGTGTTCCTTCTACTATTCTCTGACAGGCTGCAAGATCTCCATCCTGACCTACGACAACCACATTTCCGGCAAGCTGATTCTCTGCCAGTACCTGTACGACCTGACTGGCAATGTCATCATTTCCGCACATAATTCCCTTAACATGAGGATATTTTTCCAAGGCTTCCTCCACATATCCGGCAGCCAGTTCTGCTGTCCAGCCATCACAGTTAGCTTCATAAACCACATGCAGATCTGTGTCTGCAAGCATATCATCAAACCCCTGTTTCACCATCTGGACATTATTATCTGAAGAGGATCCCTGTATCATAAAGACATCTCCTCCCTGAGGAAGTGCATTGACAAGTGCCTGTGCCATGATCTCACCCACCTTACGGTTATCAAAGGAAATGTACAAATCTGTATTGGCATTATTGACCATTCTGTCATAGGAAATAACCGGAATTCCCGCACTCTGTGCCTTCTGTATGGCATCTGAAAGTGCTCCACAGTCTCTTGCAATCACAACGATCACATCCACCTGCTTATTTATACAGTATTCAATCTGACTGATCTGCTCTTTGACATCTGCACCTGCATCCTGCACATTTACCTCTGCTCCCAGTTCTCTGGCAGTCGCCACAAATACATCTCTGTCGCGGATCCATCTTTCTATAACAAAAGAATCCACTGTAAGTCCGATCTGAACCTTATCCTCTTCCTTATTCTCTTCTGCTGTTTCTTCATTCTTATTCTGTTTTTGTTCTGAAGAGGAACCACATCCTGTCAGCAGTATCATCCCTGTACAAAATGCCAGTATTCCAAGCAGCAGCTTTCCGCAATTCTTTTTTGTCTTATATAATTTCATCAGCCTAACCTCTCTCTGAACTCACTAGGCGTAACTCCTTCATACTTCTTGAAAATCCTGCTGAAGTAATTGGGATCACTGTATCCTGACTGTGCACATATTTCCTTAATGGAAAGTCTGGAATCCTGCAGAAGTTCTCTGGCATTTTTCAGACGTATTTCTGTAAGATATTCAATAAAGTTCTTACCTGTTTCCTGTTTAAAAAGTTTACTGAAATAATACGGACTGATATCTACCTCTCTTGAAACATCATCCAGAGAAATATCCCTTCGGAAATTTTCATTGATATATTCCTTTGCTCTGTCAATAATACTGCCAGCTTCTTTTTCCTTGGAATTCTCCAGTTTCGTACAGATTTCTCTCGTCTTATCCAGAAACCACTTCTTCAGATTTTCTATATCCGTACAGGACTGAAGCTCCCGGATATAGCTTCTCCTGCTGTTAACATTATATTTCAAAGTTCCTGCAAAGAATGCCCTGCGTTCCGCATTCATCACCATCTCCAGGATTTTAATCTCAATGTCTTCTCTTGTGACGGCCTGCTGACTGTGCATCCATTCAAAAAATCCCTCTGCGCAGTTCATCGCTCCCGCAGCATCCTTCTCAAGGATCCTCTTCTGATATCTGATTTCCAGGTCTCTTGGATATTCCCCGTCATATTTCTGTGCCGCCGGTACATCCTCGATATGCACTACATGACTGATGCTCTCTCTCAGTGCGACCACCGCTTCCTTAAAAGATTCCTTCACGCTTCCAAGTTCTTTGACTCTTCCGATTCCACAGCGGAACATACTGTCGATCCGGTTTTCAAATTTATGTACCATATTTCTGGCTCTTGTGACAATTGCAACTCTGTCTTCGTAATCTTCTTTCGCATTTTCATAAGGAACAAGCAGTACGATCCTGTTTCCCATAATAGGACCTACAAGGCATTCAAAGAATCCCTGTGCGATTTCACGAAAAGTAGAATAAAATTTGTTTGCCTTTACACTTGCACCTACTGCATTACTGAGCACCCCATTTTCCATAGAATCTCCAAATTCTATGACCATCATATAACCGTATTTCTGACGGATATCAAGAAGCTGTGTATAATTATCCTGATAAGTAACAAAATCATCCTGCAGAAGAATATTATTGATATATCCACTCTCAATCATAGGTACCACTGTCTCCAGTTTCTCTCTGATCAGGAGATCATCGCTTCTCTTCTGCCGTATCTGATCTACCTTTGTCATCATCTTCGCGCAGGTTTCCAGAATTACTTTCTTATTTACAGGTTTTGTGAGAAATTCCTGAACTCCCAGGTTCACTGCTTCTTTTGCATAATTAAACTTATCATATGCAGTTATGATCACAAAAAACTGCTGAACTGTTAAATTTCTGAATTTCCCTGATTGCCTGGATTCCGCTTATTCCCGGCATCTGGATATCCATAAAACAGATATCCGGCGGATATGCCTGTGCCATCTCCACCACAACTCTGCCTGACTTTGCACAGTGGATCTCACATTCATTTCCATATTCAGTTTCAATAATTTTCTTTAATGATTCCAGCATGATACCTTCATCATCTGCCAACAAAATTCTATACATCTTCTCTCACTCCCATAATACTTCTCTTAGTTTTCATGCACAGGTATATAGATTACTGCTTCTGTGCCTTTTCCTTCACCTTCACTGTTAATCTCCATAAGCCCTGATTCCTCATAATAAAGTTCCAGACGACTGATCACATTATTCATACCGATTCCTGTAGAATCACCTTCTTCATTTCTGTGCTCTCTGTTTCCTGACAGAACACCCTCTATCTGTTCCTGCGTCATTCCCTTTCCATTATCTTTCACGCTGATACGTATATAATCTGCATCTCCTGTAACTGTGAGATGTATTTTTCCTTCCCATTCAATGTCACGTATTCCATGATTGACTGCATTTTCCACAACCGGCTGCAAGATCATACTTGGCATACGCACATTCTCCAGTGATTCATCCACCTCCTTGCTGAAATGGATATCTCCGGCGAACCGGACATTCAGAATATAAATATAGTTATCAACAGCCTCCAATTCTTCTCCCAATGTGGCGTCTTCCTGTCCTTTTTTTACATTATAGCGAAAAAAAAATCCGCCATTTTCTCTACAAAAATCCCGGTCTGCTCTGCATCCTCCATCATTGCAAGCTGTGCTCCTGCATTCAGGGAATTAAACAGAAAGTGCGGATTGATCTGTGACTGAAGATATTTCAGCTGTGCTTCTTTCAGATGATTTTCCATAAGAAGCTCCCTCTCCATCATCTGCTGCTCTTTCTCCATACTTGCTTTCGTCCTTGCCATATACAGATCAAGATTCTCTACCATTGTATTAAACGCTCTGGTTACTGTTCCCAGTTCATCCTGTGCATCTGTATCGTGCATCTTTACATGGAAATTTCCCTGACCTACCAGTTGTGCTGTCTCTGCCATATTGGAAAGGGGAACAAACATATTTCTGGTGGCCTGGATGAGCAGAAGCATTCCACCGGCTACAATTATGATCATAATAACTGAATTGCTTATCTCAAGATATCTCATCACTGCACGAAGTACTGCATAAGTACTGGAGTTCTCCTGAAACATCAGGTTATTCAGTTCGTCAATAGATGACTGGATATATCTGTAAAGCTTTGTTGCATCATCATATTTACGCTTATACTGCTCAACGTTCCTTCCTCGTTTGGCAGCTACCGTTTCCGCAGTACAGTCCAGATATGTTTCCGACATTTTCCGGATATTCCGTTCCAGAAGCTTTACGGGATCATTGATATTATCTTCATTAAGTTTCTCAAGTTCATTTCTGTATTTTGCCTCATTCTGATAATAATCAAGAAGTGTCTGAGAACTCTTAACCTTAAGATACTTATACATATTATCCTGTACTTTCTCAAATACCTGTGAAAGTTCGGTAAGCTCTGCATTACTGGCATAAACATTATCCATCTTTTGCATGGAATTATTGATCCGCACATAAAAAAGCATATTCATGGCAAAAAGAAGGACTGCGATCATACCCACCTCTATAACGATTTTACTGACCAGTGAAAAATCTTTCCAGCGCAGCTGCTTCATCCGGACACCCCCTTCCTTCTCATCTCCCGTACTACATTCTTGTCCAGAAAATTAATATCCACATTATAATAAGAATTGGTCCTTCCATCTTTCTGATATGCTGTCAGAGCCTCTATACTGTATCTGCCAAGCTGCTCTGTATCCACATCACAGGTAACAGAGATCACTCCCTTTTCCACTGCTGTAAGAATATCTTCAGAGCTGTAATATCCTATGATCGTAACCTTTCCTGCAAGATTAAAGTCCAGTACTGCCTGACGTGCGCATTCTGTAGTTTCCTCATCCATACACACAAGAATATCCGGTACTTTATCTCTCTGCTGAAAAATATCTGTTACCGCTTCTTCTGTCTCAAAAGTCCCTGTTAAGCGAAGATTTTTTCCTGTTATCTGGATATTTTGCGAAGGACCCGCCTTTGCCTGGACTGCGTTGCTAATCTGTGTATATATCTGGCTCTGATTCATATCATCAATATTTTTCTTCAACAGAATAAGAATACTTTCCGTATCCTCAGTCACATATTCCGCTACCTTTTCGCCATAGACACTTCCAAGCTGATAATCACTGACACCCACGAAACTCTGACGCTTGCTGTGAACTGCATCTCCCATTACAGTAACAACCGGAATTCCTTTCTGAACAGCCTCATTTATCTTCTCTTCCAGTCCCTGCTCCCCACTGTACTGCAGGATAATCCCATCTGAATTTGAAGCAATACTCATATTCATATAATCAAGCTTACTGTAATCGCTCTCTCTTCCACTGCCTCTCAGTTCAAGAATTGCATCATTCTTCTGCGCCCATTCCTGTGCACAATCATAAACCGCTTGCCAGAAAGAAGAATTCGGACTGTCTACGATCATATCGTATTTATATCTACACATAACTTCATTCTTCTCTTTCAGACTACTCCCCCCGGACAGTCCCTCACAATAAGACTCTCCTATCATATAAAAAAGCACTAAAATTCCTGCCAGTGCAAAGAAAACCAGCAGTTTTGTCCGTTTCTTTTTCATCTCAATCTCCGTAAATTCTTTCTTCGATATTTTGCAGAATCTATTATACAATAAATCGGTATGAATTGCTTTCTTTTTTTCATATACTGTAATGATTACATCTGCCACCTGCTGTCTCTTTCATTCTGACACAGATATTCACACCCTGTGTTTCGGAGTCAGAGGGATATTTTTATGAGGAGTATCTTTGCATGAAGCGGACTTTAATATTTTTTGAAATATTATGCATGATTTTTTTCCTGCTCTTTTCTTCTGCTGACAAACGCACACAGTTCCTTACTTCACTGGCAGGTCCCGGTATGCTTTCCCTTGTAAAACAGGCATCTGCAAAAGCTACAGCTTTTGAGGATTTTTCAACTGACACCATTGCCGGGATTCCCGTTGAAGAACCTCCCACAATCGCACTGACCTTTGATGACGGTCCTAATGCCCGGTATACCCCCATGCTTCTGGATGGATTAAAAAAAGAAACATCAGGGCATCTTTCTTTCTGATAGGCGAGAACATTGAAGGAAACGAAGATATACTCCTGCAAATGCGAAAAGACGGACATCTTATCGGAAATCACACCTGGGATCATGTACAGCTTGACAAGATCCCGGCGGAGAAGGCCCGACTGGAAATTGAAAAAACAAATAACAGAATCTATGAAGCTTCCGGAATTTACCCTTCTTATGTACGACCGCCTTTCGGCGCATGGATCAAGGATATGGAACTTTCTGTCACCATGCTTCCCGTATTCTGGGATGTAGACACCCTGGACTGGAAAAGCAAAAACATCGATTCTATCCTGTCTATCGCCCAGAAACAGGTTCATGACGGTTCTATCATCCTGATGCATGACGGCTATCAGACATCTGTGGATGCAGCCTGAAAATCGCTGATCTTTTTACTGAAAAAGGCTATGTTTTTGTCACTGCGGACCAGCTCCTGCTCACATAAAAGATTTGCTTTTTCCTGCCTGATTCGTTATACTGTTATACAAAGCTTGTACAGATTTCTCTGTAGCAGGATTATTCACAGAGTATGCTGTACATCATTATATACAAAAGGAGTAATTAAACGAATGGACAGACTATTTAACATGGACAACAAATTCTTCACCGTCATGGGACGCGTGGCTGATCTTATTATGCTTAATGTGGTCTTTCTGATCTGTTGTCTGCCAATCGTGACTATTGGTGCGTCACTGACTGCACTCCACTATGTCACACTGAAAATGGCACGTAACGAAGAATCTTATATTATCAGAAGCTTCTTCAAATCCTTTAAGCAGAACTTCAAACAGGCAACTGTCATCAATCTTATCATGCTTGCAGTTGCAGCTATCCTTTACATGGATCTGCGTATTGTAGGCAATATCGACGGAACAATGTCTCAGGTACTGTATATCGTTTTCTTTGCATTTGGTATCCTTTATATGATGGTATTTCTGTATATTTATCCGGTGCTTGCCAAATTCTACAACTCCATCAAAAACACCTTCCGCAATGCATTCCTGATGGCTATCCGTCATCTTCCATATACAGTCCTGATGGCAGTCATCACTCTGTTACCTGCAGGCGTGTTTTTTATCAAAAGTTTCCGCATACAGTCCATGGCCATCATGCTCCTGTGCATGTTTGGATTTGCACTGGAGGCATTTATCAACGGACATTTTCTGGTAAAGATTTTTGATAATTATATTCCGGCTGATGCAGATACCCAGGATACAGACCTTCAGAACGAAAACTCTGCTGAAACTTCATCAGCAGAAAATGATCACACAGTATGACCAAATGGGGAGAAAAACCATACCACTCTCTGGACTATATGCTGAGAGAGCGGTTTGGAGAAAAGGTTTATAAGGTCACGCTAAATGGCGGCATGTCCTGTCCCAACAGGGACGGTAAGATTGGAACCCGCGGCTGCATCTTCTGCAGCGCAGGAGGAAGCGGAGATTTCGCTGCAGATGCCGCACTTTCCATCACTGACCAGATAGAAAGCCAGATCAGTATCCTTTCACAGAAACGTCCGATTCATAAATATATTGCCTATTTCCAGGCATACACAAATACCTACGCACCTGTGGAATATCTGGAGAAAATTTTGCAGAAGCAATCTCTCATCCAAAGATAGTTGCACTTTCTATCGGCACCAGACCAGACTGCCTCAGTCCTGAAATCGTGACACTTTTGTCCCGGTTAAATAAACAGAAACCTGTCTGGATTGAACTTGGACTTCAGACGATCCATGAGTCCACTGCCAGGTATATCCGAAGGGGATATCCTCTCTACGTTTTTGATGATGCCGTAAAACGCCTGCGAAAAGAAAATATCGAAGTAATCGTGCATACAATCCTCGGATTGCCCGGTGAAAACACAGCAGATATTCTGGAAACTATGGAATACCTCAACCATATGGATATTCAGGGAATCAAACTGCAGTTACTTCATGTGCTTCGCGGCACTGATCTGGCAGCAGATTACGAGAAAGGACTGTTTCAGACTTACGAACGGGATGAATACATCTCTCTCCTTATAAACTGTCTGGAACATCTCAGACCGGATATGGTTATACACCGCATCACAGGCGACGGCCCCAAAGATCTGCTGATCGCACCACTGTGGGCAAGCCGTAAACGTGAGGTATTAAATATGCTGCATCACAGGATGAAAGAAGAACAAAGCTACCAGGGAAGACTGTTTTCACACTAAAAGATTCTCTGCTACTCTATGCAAAGGGAGGGATAAAATGGCAACACCATTCACAGTTTACAAATTAATCGTGTTATACATGCTTCAGAATACCGAAAATACCCTGACAAATTCACAGATTTCAGAATTTATCCTGGACCGGGAATATACAAACTATTTCCATCTCCAGCAGGCAATCTCAGACTGGTAGAGGCAGAACTGATCACCATGGACACCCGTTCCAATGTCTCCCATTACCGGATTACCGAAGATGGCATAAAGACTCTCTCCTTTTTCCAGAAAGATCTCTCTCCTGAGATCAAACAGGAAGTCAGAGAATACCTGAAATCTACCGGCTTCAAAGCCAGGAGCGAATCGTCACTCCTGCTGATTATTACATCACCAAACAGGGAACCTATTCTGTAAGATGCCAGCTCATCGAAAAGGGCAACTCCCTCATCGACCTGAACATCGCAGCTCCTAACCTTGAGGCAGCACAGTCGATCTGTAAAAAATGGTCCACACATTACCAGGAAATATACGGAAAAATAATGGAGGAGCTTTTATAAAGCTCTTCCTTTTTATTTCCTAATCTTTACAAAAAAACAGGGATACGTTATACTAAAACAAATATACGTTCTATAGCACTCCTCGTAAATAATGTATATTGATTAAGAGACTTGCTATAATTTGTCAGAAATGCTTTATGTTACTATAAACACGAAATGAAATGTGACTGTTTTATCATCATATTCTATGGAGAAAAAACTATGGATTTATTTGAATACGCCAAATCAAAAACCCTGGACCAGGAATCCCCTCTGGCATCCAGACTACGCCCCGCAACTCTGGATGAAGTTGTAGGGCAGCAACACATCATCGGAAAAAACACCTTATTATACAGGGCTATCAAAGCTGACAAACTGACCTCCGTCATCTTCTACGGCCCTCCCGGAACCGGCAAGACCACCCTGGCAAAAGTAATCGCCAACACTACCAGTGCAGAATTCACCCAGATCAACGCCACTGTAGCAGGCAAAAAAGATATGGAAGCAGTTGTAAAAGAAGCCCAGCAAAACCTGGGTATGTACGGCAAAAAAACAATCCTCTTCATAGACGAGATCCACCGCTTCAACAAAGGCCAGCAGGACTATCTTCTCCCATTCGTAGAAGACGGAACCATCATCCTCATCGGTGCCACAACAGAGAATCCATACTTCGAAGTCAACGCTGCTTTAATCTCCCGTTCCATCATCTTCGAACTGAAATCCCTGGAGATCTCCGAAGTCAAAGAACTCATCCTTCGCGCAGTCAACGACAAAACAAAAGGAATGGGAAACTATAAAGCCCGGATAGATGAAGACGCCTCGACTTCCTTGCAGACATGGCAGGCGGCGACGCCAGAAATGCCCTCAATGCCATCGAACTGGGCATCCTCACTACCCCCCGTAGCGAAGACGGTCTCATCCACATCACCCTGGATGTGGCATCTCAGTGCATTCAGAAACGCGTCGTCCGCTACGACAAAAACGGAGACAACCACTACGACATCATCTCCGCCTTCATCAAAAGCATGCGTGGCTCAGACCCTGACGCAGCAGTCTACTACCTTGCAAAAATGCTCTACGCCGGAGAAGACGTCAAATTCATAGCCCGAAGAATCATGATCCTCGCCTCCGAAGACATCGGAAACGCCGATCCACAGGCCCTCTGTGTAGCAGTCGCCGCAGCCAGGCAGTAGAACGCGTAGGAATGCCCGAGTCCCAGATCATCCTCTCCCAGGCAGTCACCTACATGGCCTGCGCCCCCAAAAGCAACTCCGCAGTCAACGCCATCTTCGCTGCCATGGACTCCGTCAAACGCACAAAAACCACAGTCCCGCCACACCTCCAGGACGCCCACTACGGCGGCCACGAAAAACTGGGCCACGGCATCGGCTACAAATACGCCCACGACTACCCAAACCACTACGTACACCAACAATACCTCCCCGCCGAAATCCAGGGAGAACACTTCTACGAACTCTCAGAAATGGGCTACGAAAAAACCCTAAAAGAATACCAGAACAAAATCAAATCACAGTCTTAATCCAAAAAAGGGCAGTCTCCAAAGAGAGACTGCCCTTTTCATCATTTAATTCCTATAACGTTCATCTGCGCCAAAATCGCATCCACACATTTCTCAAATCCAAGCTTTCCTGCATTCAGACACAGATCATAATTCGTCGCATCACTCCAGTCCCCACCGGCAAATTTACGATAATAATCCTGCTTTCTCTTATCATCCTGCGAAGAAACTTCTCAATCTCCTCATCACTGCCGCTGATCTTCTCTCTGGACTTCTCCACACGAAACTCCCATGGTGCATGAACAAACACTCTCAAAGTATTCGGTCTGTCCTTAAACACATAATTCACACAACGCCCAACGATCACGCAGGATTCCTTCTCTGCCAGATCCGTTGCAATCTTCGCCTGATAATTAAAAATATTCTCATCAGAAACGAATCCCTTCTGGTCCGGTGCGATCAGATCTCCTTTATATAGCCCTGTCTTATTAAACAGAGATGCCTTCACACTGGAGCCCTCCTCCACCTGTCCAAAAAGCTTCACATCAATCCCGCTCTCATCAGAAGCCATCTGAATGATCTGCTTGTCATAGAAAGAAACTCCCAGTTTCTCTGCCAACATCTTACCAACGGTACGTCCACCGCTTCCATACTGTCTCGCAATGGTAATTACAAAATTCTCCATAAAACCCCCTCCTGTTTACTCTCCAAGATAAGCCTTCTGAACAGACTCATCATGAAGAAGATCACTTGCCTTACCTTCCAGTGTAATCCTTCCGGTCTCAAGGACATAAGCTCTGTCAGCAATAGAAAGAGCCTTCTTCGCATTCTGCTCAACCAGAAGAACCGTTGTTCCACTCTCACTTACCTCTTTAATGATATCAAAGATCTCATTTACAAAAATCGGTGAAAGGCCCATGGACGGCTCGTCCATCAGAATGATCTTCGGCTGGCTCATCAGCGCACGTCCCATGGCGAGCATCTGCTGCTCACCACCACTTAAGGTACCTGCAGTCTGATTCTGACGTTCCTTCAGACGCGGAAAACGTTTATATACTTTCTCAATGGTCGCATCAATCTCATTTTTATCAGATCTTGTAAAAGCACCCATCTTCAGATTCTGAAGAACAGTCATATTTGCAAACACACGTCTTCCTTCCGGAACATGTGCCATACCCATTGTTACGATCTTGTGAGGCGGAACCTTTGTGATATCCTGTCCGTCATAAATAATATGTCCTGATTTTGCCCGGAGAAGCCCTGTCACTGTATGCAGGGTAGTTGTTTTACCTGCACCGTTTGCACCGATCAGAGCAATAACTTCACCTTCATTTACAGAGAAAGAAACACCCTTCAATGCCTGAATCATTCCATAATAAACCTGTATGTCCTGTACTTCCAGTAATGCCATCTGTCTCTCCTCCTATTCTCCAAGATATGCCTTGATAACTTCCGGATCATGGAGCACATCTGAAGTCTTGCCCTGTCTCAGAACATGACCGAAGTTCAGTACAGTCAGCTCCTCACAGATACCTGAAACCAGCTTCATATCATGCTCGATCAGAAGAATGGTCATATCAAAGTTATCACGAACAAAACGGATGGTATCCATCAGTTCCTCAGTTTCATTGGGGTTCATACCTGCAGCCGGCTCATCCAGAAGAAGAAGCTTCGGCTTTGTTGCCAGTGCTCTGGCAATCTCCAGCTTTCTCTGTTTACCATAAGGAAGGTTGGATGCAAGGATATCTGCCTCTTTGTCCAGATCAAACACTTTAAGAAGCTTCATTGCTTCCTCATTCATGGTTTTCTCAACCTTAAAGTATTTCGGAGTATGTACAATACTTGTAAAAAGGCTGTATTTATCATGATTGTGAAGTCCTGCCTTTACATTGTCCAGCACACTCATCTGATGGAACAGACGGATATTCTGGAATGTTCTGGCGATTCCCGCCTTGTTGATATCAATGGTACTCTTTCCGGTGATATCCTGTCCGTCCAGATTGATGATTCCCTCGTCCGGCTTATACACACCTGTAAGAAGGTTAAAGATTGTAGTCTTACCGGCACCATTCGGACCGATCAGACCATAAAGCTGTCCTTTCTCGATGGAGACATGGAAATCATCCACTGCATGAAGACCGCCGAATGAAATATTTAAATGATTTACTTCCAGCAATGCCATAGCTTATGCCTCCTTTTTCTTAAATTTACTGAAAAGACGCTCTCTCATCTCGATTGCCTTAGGTGCCAGTTGATCAGCATCATTACGATCAGCACGATTGCATAGAACAGCATACGGTAATCACTGAGTCCACGCAGAAGCTCAGGAAGAAGGTTCAGAATCACTGCCGCAATAATAGAACCACGCATATTTCCAATTCCACCGAGAACTACGAATACCAGGAACATGATAGACATGTTATAACCAAAGTTCTTCGGAAGTGCTGTTAAAGTTGCAAGATTATGAGCATAAAGCACACCGCCGATACCGGCTAATGCTGCTGAAATTGCAAATGCTTTCAGTTTATACTTTGTGATATCAATACCAATTGATTCCGCTGCAATACGGTTATCACGGATTGCCATGATCGCACGTCCGTCTCTGGAATTGATCAGGTTCAGAACTACGAATAAAGTAACCAGGATCAGAATCACACCTATAGTAAAGGTTGACTGTCTCGGTGTACCTGTGATACCCATGGCACCACTGATGATCATTTTTCCACCAGGCTCCATTCCAAGAGACATCTGGTCTTTCATGGAAAAATGGATTCCGTTGCTGTCAATTCCTACATAAAGCACATTGATGATATTCTTAATGATCTCACCAAATGCCAGTGTTACGATAGCAAGGTAGTCACCTTTCAGACGAAGTACAGGAATACCGATCAGGAATCCAAAGATACCTGCACATACAGCTCCGATGATCAGAGCAACGAAGAAACGAAGTCCTGCATTTGTAAATGTATCCATAGTTGCCTTTGTAAATGCTGCACTGGTGAAAGCACCGATACACATAAATCCGGCATGTCCAAGACTTAACTCACCCAGAATACCAACCGTCAGGTTCAGGGAAAGAGCCAGGATAATATATACACAAAGAGGCACCAGAAGACCCTGCATCAGGTTGGAAAGCAGATTCCCTGCGATCATTCCCTGTACGATCAGATATGCTGCAAGAACCATTCCGTATGTAATGAGATTGCTTTTTGTTGTTTTGTTTAATTTCTTCTTTTCCATGTCTGCCACCTCACACTTTCTCCTGAATGTTCTTACCAAGAATACCGGTAGGTTTCACAACCAGAACTACGATCAGAACACCGAATACAATGGCATCAGCCATCTGTGAAGAGATATAAGCTTTACCAAAAATCTCCAGGATACCCAGAACAACACCTCCGATAAAGGCTCCCGGGATAGATCCGATACCGCCAAATACAGCTGCAACGAATGCTTTGATACCAGGCATAGCACCTGTATATGGTGTCAAAGACGGGTATGCAGAGCAGAGAAGCACACCTGCGATTGCTGCAAGTCCGGAACCGATTGCAAAAGTAATGGAGATTGTTTTGTTTACGTTAATACCCATTAACTGGGCAGCGCCTTTATCCTCAGATACGGCAAGCATTGCCTGTCCTGTTTTTGTCTTGCTGATAAAGAGCATCAGACCTGCCATGATCAGGATACCACCGATAATGGTTACGATGGTTACACCAGTGATCACGATAGAACCACCTGCAAGTTTCAGGGATGGAAGACTGATCACGTTACTGAATGATTTGGTATCTGCTCCCCAGATCAGAAGGGCCACGTTCTGAAGCAGGTAGCTGACACCAATTGCTGTGATCAGAACAGCCAGAGGTGAAGCTGCATTACGCAGTGGTCGATACGCAACGCCTTCGATCACAACGCCCATGAGTGTACAGATGATAATGGACAGCAGGATGGCTAAAATCGGATTTAATCCCATGCCGCTGACTGCGACATAAACTACATAAGAGCCGACCATGATAACATCTCCATGAGCGAAGTTCAGCATTTTAGCGATTCCGTATACCATGGTATAACCAAGGGCGATGATCGCATATACACTTCCGAGGCTGATACCACTGATAAGATATGATATAAAACTACTCATAGAAGTCTTTCCTTTCTTATATTTAAATAATTTTATTGTGTGTAAAACTGGCAGATTTGCCTTTAGCGAAATCTGTCTTGTTTATTTTGCCAAAAGTAAATCTGTCATTAACGCATTAATGTAATAACGTATTAGGCAACAGGGCTGTCTGCATAATTCAGACAGCCCCGTTGGCATGCAACCATTGTCCACTCCAGGAACAATCGCATTTTATTTCTTATGAAATCTTTTCAGTTATTTCAATTTCATTATTCCATTGCTGCGTAAGCACCATCTTTGATTTCTACAGCTTTCGGAGCTTTGTTCGGCTCACCGTCTTCTGTCCATGTGATCTCGTCACCTGTAACACCTTCAAGTGTGATCTCGGTCATGCCTTTTTCAAGTGCTGCACAGATATCTGCAACATCCATGTCTGCTTTTACATCTTCTTTTTCTGCTGCTGCTTTGACTGCGTATACTGCATCATAAGCATCTGCTGCGAACTGGTTTGGTGTGTCTTTGTAAGCATCTTTATATGCTTTTACAAAGTTCTGGGTTTTCTCATCTGTAGAATCTGCTGCAAATGGTGTAAGAAGCATCAGCCCCTCTGCAAGAGATGTATCAAAGTTTTCTACACCAAGGATACCGTCCATACCGTCGCATCCGAAGAATTTAGTTTCAAATCCCATGCTGTCTGCCTGTGCAAGGATCAGGGAAGCTTCTGTATAATAAATCGGAAGGAATACTAATTCAGCACCACCGTCTTTTGCTTTCTGAAGCTGTACGGAGAAGTCTTTATTGTTATCAGCAGTGAATGCTTCGGAAGATACGATTTCAATACCCTGATTAGCTGCTTCTGCTGTGAAGTTCTGTGTGATACCTGATGAATATACATCAGAGCTATCGTAGATAATAGCTACTTTTGTAGCAAGTTTATGCTCTCCAATGTACTGAGCTGCTGCAGTACCTGGTTCGGGTCAGAGAAGCATACACGGAATACGTTCGGATTAGCAACACACTCTGTTGCAGATCCGGATGGAGTAAGCTGGAACATATTGTCTGCTGCTGTTTCATTTGCTACAGCTACACAAGGTGTGGAAGTAACTGTACCAACCAGGACGTTCATTCCCCAGTCTTTTAATGCGTTGTAAGCGTTCAGGGTTTTCTCAGCATCGTTTTCATCATCTTCAAATTTGAACTCTACCTGATATCCGTTGATTCCGCCGTCTTCGTTTACTTCATTGATTGCAAGCTCTGTTGCATTCTTTACAGCCTGTCCATAGATTGCTGCTGCTCCGGTTACAGGTCCGATTCCACCGATCTTAAATGTAGCATCGTCTGCAAATACAGATACAGGTGCAACTGTTGACATTACCATTGCTGCTGCCGCAGTAACACTGATGATTTTTTTCAGGTTTTTCATAATAAATCCTCCTTATATTTTGTCAGTCCTTTCGTCCCTCTTACGGCTCATAAGATTAGCTTCCGTTACCATTCATTCCACCCGGTATATCATTTTCACCAGATTCCGCAGGTTCATTTATTATGTAGAGGAACTGAAAAGTAACAAAAAGCCAACTGGGTTCCCAGCCGGCTTTGGCTTCCACTGACACTTTAATATGTTGCTGTTTTGAATTATATCACCATATATTTGACCATGCAAGAAAAACTTTATGGAAATTTAAGATTTTTCCGTCTTTCATGGACACTTGACCGTACCGCACACGCAATTTTATCCCATTCATCGAAAAATACATTAAAAAAGGTACACACAGAAACCGTAACAATTTCTATGTGTACCTCAAAATTCTGATTTAATTTATCAAATCTTATGTCTCTCTAAAACCGACAATTATGCAATTGCTTTTTTAGCAATCTCAGCAAGTGCTGTAAATCCTTCTGCATCGTTTACTGCAAGTTCAGCAAGCATCTTTCTGTTGATGTCGATGTTTGCAACTTTCAGTCCGTGCATCAGTTTGCTGTAGGATAATCCGTTCATTCTTGCTGCTGCGTTGATACGAGCGATCCAGAGCTGTCTGAACTGACGTTTTTTCTGCTTTCTTCCTGCATAGGAGCTAGCAAGTGCTCTCATTACAGACTGTTTAGCAACTCTATACTGTTTGGAACGGGCTCCTCTGTAGCCTTTTGCCAGTTTTAATGTACGATTATGTTTTTTCTTTGCGTTTAATCCGCCTTTAATTCTTGCCATTTCTTAAATTTCCTCCTGTTTGTCTATCTTCAATGAATAAATGCTTCTTATAAATATGGTAATGCTTTCTTCATGCTCTTAACATTAGTAGCATCAACAACAGTAGATTCTTTCTCAGTTATTCTTTTCTTTTCTTGAGATTTCTTTGTTAAGATATGGCTCTTATAAGCTTTATTTCTTACTAATTTCCTGTACCTGTTTTTTTGAAACGCTTTGCTGCTGCTCTGCAAGTTTTAATTTTTGGCATTGTTAATTCCTCCTTAAACTGTATCTCTATTATATTTAACGTTTTTCCGTTAAAAACATGGTCATGCTTCTGCCTTCAACCTTCGGTGCCTTCTCCACTGTTGCCACATCTGCAAGCTGCTTTGCGAAATCATCAAGCACATGTCTGCTGCTTGCCATATGTGCCATTTCTCTTCCGCGGAAACGTAATGTTACCTTTACTCTGTCACCCTTGGAGAGGAACTTTCTGGCGGCGTTGACTTTCGTATTCAGGTCATTGGTATCAATGTTTGGAGAAAG
>ENA-OQBT01000147-OQBT01000147.1-human-gut-metagenome-genome-assembly--contig:-NODE-147-length-48302-cov-5.851562_pt1 | contig 48302 bp, 47 predicted proteins | sample MGYA00242749_ERZ504557 | MGnify/ENA primary metagenome ERZ504557 (study PRJEB26092, sample SAMD00036243) | human gut metagenome | host: Homo sapiens | study: EMG produced TPA metagenomics assembly of...
AGTTTATTCTTTTATGCCTTAAGGCAAATGTTAGGAATTTCTGTTTTATTTAGGTGGCCTTCTTTTTTTTATTAAATAATGAAAAGTGTAGATATAAATGGCTAATTTACGGCTTGTGTTGCATTGGTGGTTATTTTATGCATACTTCAATTTTTATTTATGGTGCTGTAATAACAATATTATATTTTATACCTATAAAAAGAAAACTTTATTTGTATGTTGCTATTCTTGGAAGTGCTATGCTTGGGATTGTTTTTAAACAATTAAATTTCATGGACTTTTTTAATATGTATATTAATTGGGGGGGGATATCAGCAACAGAACGTTTGGATTCTTATTTATATTGGGATGATATACGGGATACAACATCTGTTAGTTTATTGCTAAGACCTACCATATTAGTATTAATAGCTATCCTCTTAATGGATAACGAAAAAGTAAGTCATTTATTTACGAAAATCTGTGTGTTTAGTGTTGTTGTAAGTAATATTTTCTATGATGTTCCTATGATACATCGATTTACTATGGGATTTTCATTTTATATAATAGTGGTGATAACATGGATTCTAGGAGAAAGGTATAGAGCTAGTATGAAAAGATGTAAAATAGTAAAAGTGGTTCTATTGATAATTGTCATTTATTTCACTAGGTCTTACATGATTGCTTGTACAGATTATGATAAGAACTCAGTAACGCAAATGCATCCTTATTACTTCTTTTTTGAAAAGGAATAGCCGTGCAGCAAAATAATAAGCGAATAGCCAAGAATACTTTGCTTTTGTATTTCCGCATGTTATTTACAATGGCGATTAGTCTATATACTTCTCGTGTTGTTTTGGCAACGCTAGGTATTGAGGATTTTGGCATTTACAATGTTGTGGGTGGCTTTGTAGCTATGTTTTCTGTAATTAGTGGAGCGATGACTTCAGCTACACAGCGTTTTATTTCTTATGAAATAGGGAAAGGTGAAGAGGGTAATGTAAGTACACTTTTTACGACCGCTGTAATAATACATATATTTCTTGGAGGAATTGTCTTGATATTAGCTGAAACTATAGGTCTGTGGTTTCTTAATACTCAAATGAATTTTCCAGAGAATCGTTATGTCGCAGTTAATTGGGTATTTCAATTTTCGATCATTACTTTTATAGTAAATGTAATTAGTGTGCCTTACAATGCTGCGATTATAGCTTATGAGCGAATGAAGGCATTTGCTTATGTAAGTATCATTGAAGTGACATTGAAACTTTTAATAGTTTATTTACTTGTTATATCTTCTGTTGACAAACTTATACTTTATGCTTTTTTATTGGCATTAGTTGCAGTTACTATTCGATTAGTTTATGGTTTATATTGTAAGCGATATTTCACCGACTGTCATTGCAATTGGATTTATCATAAGTCGCATGGTGCAGAGATGTTTTCATTTGTCAGTTGGAATTTGATTGGTTCTGTAGCAAGTGTAACAAAAGAACAAGGTATAAATATTGTTTTAAATATTTTTTTGGTGCATCTGTTAATGCAGCACGGGGCATTGCTTATCAGGTACTAAATGCGTTAAATGGTTTTGTAAATAATTTCCAATTGGCAATGAATCCTCAGATCGTTAAATCCTATGCGGCAGGTGAAAAAGAGGCTATGTTTCAATTAGTTTATAAAGGTAGTAAGTTTTCCTATTTAATGTTGCTTCTATTCTCACTCCCAATATTAATTGAAACTCCTTTTATATTGAATTTATGGTTGGAAGAAGTTCCCCAATATACGACAATCTTTTTGAGGTTGGTTTTGATCACAGCATTAATTGATTCTTTATCCGGGACACTTATTACTTCCATGCACGCTTCGGGCAGAGTTCGTAATTACCAATTGATAGTGGGGACTATTTCGTTATTAACCCTTCCTGTTGCATATATATTCTTAAAAAATGGATATCCTCCTTATTCAGCTATGATTGTAGGTGTTGTTATCGCTTTTATATGCCATTTTGCACGACTTGTTTTATTAGGAAAGATAATAGGTTTTCCAATTTCAAGTTTCTTGCTTCAGGTTACGTTTAGGGTGTTTGTTGTTTCCCTATTTGCTTTGCTTATGCCTGTTTGGCTTTACTCCTGTCTGGATGTTACTTGGCTTTCTTTTATTATTGTTTGTATAGTATGTGTTATTTCTACTATGCTTTCCTGTTATTATATCGGATTAAAGAAAAACGAAAGAGATTTTATAAAACAAAAAATAGGAGTAATTATATCAAAAGTTATTCGATGAATATTGAATCTATAAAAGATTGTTACGGGTGTGGTGTATGTGCCACCGTGTGTCCACGGGATATAATAGGAATATCGTTAAATGTATTAGGTTTTTATGAACCTGTTATTTTAGATAGTTCACAATGTATAGACTGTGGGTTATGTTGTGAAGTTTGTTCTTATCTTCACGATGAGCTTTCGCTACAGAAGGTGGAAATACAGAGTTGTGCCGCTTGGAGCAAAGAAAAAGCAGTCCGGCAAAAATGCTCTTCTGGTGGAGTGAGTTTTGAAGTGGGACGTATTTTGATTAACAAAGGATATAAAGTTTGTGGTGTTCGATATAATACAGAAATAAATCGTGCAGAGCATTATATCGCTTCTACTGTGGAAGAATTAATCCCTTCTATTGGGAGTAAATATATTCAGAGTTATACAGTGGATGGCTTCAAGGCAATAGATCGGAAACAGAAATATTTGGTGACGGGTACTCCTTGTCAGATAGATTCTTTTCGTCGTTATATTCGTAAATTCAAGAAAGAGGAAAACTTCATATTGATGGACTTTTTTTGTCATGGTGTTCCTTCTATGTTAATGTGGAAGAAGTACATAAAGGAAGTGAAGAAAACAATTGGTAAAATCACCTATTTGTCGTGGCGTAATAAAGTTATCAATTGTCATGATATGAAGACAATGATCATAGATAATGAAAAAATAGATTGGCATGATTCTTATAATCTATTGGTTAAAGGTGAAAAGGGATATTATAATTCTCGCCTTTCTCAAGGAGATGTTTTTTATCGTCTCTTTTTGAGCGATACCTGTTTGGGGAAAGCCTGCTATGAGAAATGTAAGTTTAAATATGATCGTTCGTCAGCAGATATTCGCATTGGTGATTTGTGGGGAAGAATGTATAAACATAATGAAGATGGGGTGAGTGCTGCTGTTGCCTTCACACAAAGAGGGTGGGAGTTATTGCATGAATGTAACTTGGAGATTGTAGAACATTCTTTTGATGTGGTAGCTGAAGGACAGATGAAGGAAATGCCAATATGTGATGAACTTTATAAAAGGATGAAAATTTTGCTTCAAAGAGATGATTTAGATATAAACCAAATATATAGGCAGCTATTGATTGCTTTGAAATATAGAAAGGTGATGAATAGACTGAAACATCCTGTTCGGACAATGAAGAATATATTGAAGAAAATAGGAAAGTAATGAAGATATGTACAATCACTTGTCACCGTGTGTATAATTATGGTGCATCATTACAGGCTTATGCTTTACAAAACTATCTAGAAGGTAAGGGGCATACTGTAAAAATTATCGATTACAGGCCTTGGTATTTGAATATGCGCTATAATTTTTGGTTTATAGCACCAATTTCAAGGATGTATTCAGTAGCTTCCCGATTTTGGATTATTAGATTTATCTATTGTTTGCTTAAAAGAAGAGATGCACTAAAAAACTATGGTAGAAAAAGAGCTTTTGATAATTTTACTCAACAGTATCTTCGTTTAACCGACCGGTCTTATAATACGTTAGATTCTTTAAAGAATATGCCACCTTTGGCAGATTTATATATAGCTGGAAGTGATCAAATTTGGAATTCGAATTATAATAATGGCCGTGACCCAGCATTTTATTTAGATTTTGGTAGCATAAATATAAAGCGGGCATCATACGCTGCGAGCTTTGCAATAAATGCAATACAAGAGGACCGAAAACCCTTTGTAAAAAATCAACTTAAAAAATTTGATTATATTTCAGTAAGAGAAAGGACAGGGTTGGAGATACTTCGGAACTTAGGTATAAACGATGCGTTTTTAGTTAATGACCCTGTCTTTTTATTAGATAAAGAAAAATGGCTTCATTTACTTAATCATTCTAGGAAGTATAAATTACCTTGCGAAGATTTTATACTTCTATATGATTTTGTAGGAGATGAGAGAATTGAAAAGTTTGTAAAGGTGCTTTCGGTTGAAAAGAACTTAAAAATTGTATCAGTCAATGATTTTGAAAAGCGTAAATATGCTGATATAAACATATCTAACGCAGGACCTTTAGAATTTTTAAATTTAATACGTTGTGCTTCTTGTATTGTATCTAATTCTTTTCATGCTACAGCCTTTTCAGTTATATTGGAAAGAGAATTTTATGTATTTTCATTACAAGGACATGATAATTCTACCCGTATGAGCGATTTTTTGGCTACTATACATTTAAAAGAAAGATTTAATCCCTGTTGCAGTTCAAATAAAAATATAGATTATTTATCAGTGAATAGTATGTTGGCACCTTACATTCAAGACAGTTACTCTTTTCTTGATAAGGTTTTAAATGATTAAGTATTTAATAAATCTATTTAATGAAAGTTCTTTGGTTTGAAATAAGTACTCCTAGTTGCTACTACTCTGATAATAGAGTGGTGGGAGGGTGGCAAGATTCTTTGGAATGCATTGTCAAAAGATGTTCTGATATTGAACTTATTATAGCGTTTGAAGCTCATGAAGGTAGTGAAGTTAAAATAATTGATGGCGTTACTTATGTGCCTCTCGTAACTCACTATACATTTTGGGAACAACAGTATGCAAAATTCACTTGGAAAGTAAATGAAAAGAAATTATTAGAGAAATGTATTAAAATAGTAAATGTTTATAAACCCGATTTAATACACGTATTTGGTTGTGAATGGCCATTTGGACTTATTGCAGGGCATGTTAATGTTCCAGTCGTTATCCATATACAAGGAAGCATTATTCCTTATAACAATGCGCTTTACCCACCTAAATATAATGGATATACCTTTATTCGAGGTGCCGGATTAAACCTTAGATACCAATTTTGGTTTTGGAGATCTACCTATAAAGATGCTTCACGTTTAAAAATGGAGAAACGCATTTGGAAACTTGTTAATAATTATATGGGGCGTACAGAATGGGATCATGCGCTAATGAATACTCTTCATCCTCAAGCTCGCTATTTTCATGTTGAGGAAGCATTGCGTCCATCATTCTTGCAGACTTCAAAACGATGGAAAATGCCTCAGAATAATAAGGTTTGTATACTTTCTGTTGGCTGCGGCTCTTTTTGGAAGGGTGTTGATGTAATGCTGAAAACAGCTCATGTCTTAAAATCATTAGGTGTGGATTTTGAATGGAAAGTTGCAGGTACTCTTCCTCCAATGCTCAAATTAATAATTGAATATAAGGAGAAGCTCGCTTATGCTGAGAATAATATTGAGTTTTTGGGTAATGTGCAAGCTGACAGGTTGGTAGACCTTCTTTGTTCCTCTACCATGCTTGTTCATACTGCCTATATAGAAAATAGTCCGAATGCAATTTGTGAAGCTCAATATCTAGGAGTTCCTGTTATTTCTACAATGGTAGGAGGAATAGCATCGTTAGTGCGTAATGGCAAAGATGGTAAATTAGTTGCGGCAAATGATCCTTGGCAATTAGCAAATGCTATTATTGAATTGGTTAATGATCCCGAACGAATGCGTTTTTATTCAAAAAATACCATGTTATTTGCTCAAAATCGACACAATCCTCGTAATATTATAGAACAATTACTTACATGTTACAAGGAAATCCTATGAAAGATTCTTATTGGAATAGTTAAAAAAAAGATATTATTTTAAATCCCTTCTATCGCTATTTATTAGTTATTTAGGTATTGAAAAATATTTTGTTATCCATATAATATTATAATAAATGAATAAGAGAGTGATAGCAATTCATTTGCCTCAGTTTCACCCGTTCTTGGAAAATGATGAGTGGTGGGGTAAAGGATTTACAGAATGGACGAATGTGACGAAAGCAAAACCTCGTTTTTTAGGACATTATCAGCCTCATTTACCATCCGATACAGGATTTTATGATTTGCGCTTGCCTGAAGCAAGGGAAATGCAGGCCAATATGGCTCGTGAATATGGTATTTATGGCTTTTGTTATTATCATTATTGGTTTAATGGAAAGCGATTAATGGATCGTCCTGTTAAGGAGATTTTAGCGAGTGGACAGCCGGATTTTCCTTTTATGCTTTGTTGGGCTAATGAAAATTGGAGTAGAAATTGGGATGGTAAATTCCGTAATATTCTTATAGAACAGCATTATTCAGAGGAAGATGATATAGAACATATGCGTTATTTATGTAGTAAAGTTTTTCAAGATACTAGATATATACGCATAGATGGGAAACCCGTATTTGCTATATATCGTTCTAATTTTTTCCCTAACATGAAGCATACAATTGATGTGTGGCGTAAAGTTGCAAAAGAGGAGTATGGGATAGAACTATATTTGATACGGGTAGAGAATGAGCCTGATTTTGGTCCTAAATATCTTGATTGTGGTTTTGATTCTGCAATGGATTTTCAGCCATTACTGATGGGAGAATTTAATGCATGGTGGAAAAATCTTCCATTTAGAATAATGAATCATTTATTTAAAGGAAAATATCAATGGTTCAATAAACATTTTAGTTATGCTTCGTATGTAAAATATCGAATAAAAAAACCACTGGCGGATTATAAATGTTTTCCGTGTGTTTCACCGGGTTGGGATAATTCTCCTCGACGTAAAAAACCTCCCTATATGGCTTTTGTAGGGAGTACACCTGAATTATTTAAGAAGTGGCTAAAAGATACCTTGGTTCGTTTTAAACCTTTTAGTAAAGAAGAGAATTTGGTTTTTATTAATGCATGGAATGAGTGGGCAGAAGGTAATCATTTGGAACCTGATCAAAAATGGGGAAGACGGTATTTGGAAGTTACAAAAGAAGCAATACTTGAAACAAGTAAAGAATAAGGTTTTATGAGAATGCCATTAGTGACGGTGATTATACCTAATTATAATCATGCAAAGTATTTGAGGCAGCGTATTGATACTGTATTAAATCAAACTTATACTTCATTTGAAGTCATTATTTTAGATGATTGTTCGACGGATAATAGTAAAGATATAATCTTATCTTATAAAGATAACCCACATATTTCAAATATCGTTTTAAATAGCGAAAATTCGGGGAGCACGTTTAAACAATGGAACAAAGGATTTGAATTAGCAAAGGGAGATTATATATGGATTGCGGAAAGTGATGATTATTGTGATTTGAATCTATTGGAATTATTAATAACACAAATACAAAAATATTCTCAAAGTTCCATAGTATATACCAGTTCACATTTTGTTGATGCAGAAGGACATTACATAAAGAAAATAAGAAAGAAAGGTGTTGAAATAGTAGGAGGGAGAGCTTTTATTATGAAACACATGACGATGGGAAATGCCATTTTAAATGCCAGTTCTGCTATTTTCTCAAAAGAAGCATTGAGTAAGTGCAAATTGGATTATACTACTTTTAAAGCTGGCGGAGATCGTTTGTTCTGGATCTATTTGGCAGAACAAGGTCAAGTGATACACTTAAAGGATGCGCATAATTATTTTAGACAACATAGTAAAAAAGTAACATCGAATGCAGCAAAATCCGGTTTAGGATTTATTGAATCATTGAAAATTTATGATTATTTAAAATCACATGGATATTTATATGGATGGAGGAAACATTTAACTCATGGCTATTATATGTGGTTGATTGGACATGTAAAAGATTATCAGAATACACAAGTAAAAAAGAACATATATGATCTCTGGAAACCGAAATGTTCTTATCCTACATTGAATAAATATTTGTTTATTCTTCATCGAGTATATACAAAACTGGTGGATTTATTTTAAGCAATTCTCACACCATATTTAAAGCTATGAAAATACTAACTATCACTTGTCATGATGTATATAATTTCGGTGCATCATTGCAAGCCTATGCTTTACAGCATTATCTGGAAGAATTGGGCCATGAGGTGGAGATTATTAATTATCGTCCCGGCTATTTATATAAAAAATATGATTGGAAATCATTTACAAGTAAAAAGTTTGATAAGCTTAATAGTTTCTTTGTAACAAGGTGGATGTTTCGTATAGCTAAATGGTCTTATTTAAGATTTTCGCTAGGACGCAAAAAATGTTTTGACGAATTCACAAAGAATTATTTGAAGTTGACCGATAAGACTTATTACACTTTTGAAGAATTAAAGATGAATCCTCCTTGTGCTGATATCATTATAGCCGGAAGTGACCAAATATGGAATCCTTTATTTCCTAATGGTAAAGATCCCAGTTATTACATTGATTTTGCTTTATCACAAACAAAACGCGTGTCGTATGCTGCTAGTTTTTCTGTAGAATACATTTCTGATGCAGATAAAGAATTTGTAAAAGGAATGTTAGCTAAAATGAATCGTATTTCAGTAAGAGAATATCAAGGAGTGGATATCCTGAAGTCGTTAGATATTAAAAATGGAGTAAAAGTATTAGATCCGGTCTTTCTTCTTGATAGAAATTATTGGGAAACATTTATGCATAAAGGATCAGAAAAGGATTATATCTTAATTTATGACTTTGAGGGAAGTGATTTGATGAAGCGTGTCGCTTTATATTTTAAAAGGAAAAAAGGTTGGAAGATTTATTCTATTAATGACGCATTGCCTCGATTATATGCGGATAAGAATTTTACTAAGGTAGGACCACAGGATTTTCTTTCCTTAATTTATAATTGTAGTATGTTCTTGTCTAATTCGTTTCATGGAACTGCTTTTGCTGTTTATTTTAATAAACCTTTTTATGTATTTGGGCTAAAAGGTATTAGTTTAAATTCAAGAATGGAGAGCCTGCTGCGTTCTGTAGATTTAAAGGATCGCTTTATTACAGAAAATATTGATATAGAAAAACTTCATTTAAATTATGACTTTAATAAGGTGAATTTATTAATAGAGGAAGAGAAAAACTATTCTAAGCAATTCTTGGATTCTGTCTTGAAAACTAACTAAAAAGATTGTTTGTATGACTCTTTTATCAATCTGTATTCCTTGTTATGGACGAGTGGAATACGTTAGGAAAACTTTGAAAAGTATTTTTATAGATAATGCTGATGTTCCATTAGAAAAGTATGAAGTTATTATATCAGATAATGATTCTAATCAGGCAATTAAAGTGTTGACAGAAGAATTTAAGTATCCTAATCTGAGATATTTTTATACCAATTGCGAAGGATTCATGAATTCTTACTATGTGTTGACTTATGCACAAGGAGAATTTTTTAAACTGCATAACAGCCAAACTTTATTTAGAAAAGGGAGTTTAAGTAAAATTATTTCCGAGATAAAGAATAATATAGAAAATAAGACTTTAATTTTTTATACAAATGGATTATTGGGAAGTCGTAAAAGTCAAACCTATTCTAATTTTAATGATTTTATGTACAACCTCTCATATTGGTCTTCATGGAGTAATGGGTTTAATATATGGAAATCAGAATTTGATAAAATAGACAAAAATCTGAAGTTAAATAAATTGTTTCCTCACACTTCCTTGTTTCTTACTCAGCATCAGGCAAAATTATTTTGTATAAATGATAACCTATTATTTGATGTACAAAGAATACCTAAACGAGGGGGACATAATAAATTTGAGGCATTTACAATTGAGTATCCTTCGTTGCTGGATGAATGTTGTAAGAAAGGGCATATTTCAACGAAATGTAAAAAACACATATTATTTGGAATTATGGTACAGTTTCTTCCGTCTTTACTTTTTAATAAATATATTATTCGAATAGAAACATTTGATGATACGGGCTTTAGAGACAACTTGAAGAAATATTATCCTTCTTATGCTTATTGGCTTGTTTTAATTTCTGTTTTAGGTGTTCCTTTTAGATTGTTCTGTCGAAAATTAAAAAAATAAAAGATGAAAGCTAAGATATTCTGTCTGTTTTTTCTTATAGTATTAGAATTTATAGTATGTCCGCAGAACGGTTGGACACAAGACAATACTATTCCTATGATTGGTGCCTACTATTTTGACGGTTGGTCCGGAAAAAATAATTCTCAAGAACTATGGGCACAAGAAGCCCCTACTCATCTGACAGAGAAACTATATAATGATTATAACGAACGTCAACCAATTTGGGGGTGGAGAAATGATGATTTAGCTATAATGGAACGTCAAATAGATATTGCTTCCCAAAATGGCATTACTTTTTCCTGTTTTGCTGGTATTGGAAAAAAGATAAGGGGGAGATGGATATTAAAAGTATAGAAAATCATGCATCGCATACTAGTTTAAAGCTCTTTATGAAAGCTCGCAATAAGCATAAAATGAAATTCGCTTTATTAATAGCCAATCACCAGGGAGCTCGGATAGAAGGGGAGGATAATTGGTTGAAAGCAATGGATTATATGGCGGAAACATATTTTCAAGATAGTCAATATCTTAAAGTTGAAAATAAGCCTGTGGTAGCATTCTTTAATGCCAAAGCAGCTGCTCCATCGCTTACCAAAATGAATGACTATTTAAAAACTAAAAATTACGCAGGACTGTTTTCAATATCCTGTAATGATAAAAGTAAGAAATACAGTGCAAATTCATGGTATAATATTCGTGAACATGAGCCGGGATATGCTTATAGAAAAGAGTATGAGACCTTAGCGAAGAATGCGGAAGTAAGTTGGTACACTTATCCTAAAGAGTACAATATTATTCCATTGGTAATGGCAGGATGGGATCAGAGGCATGGGAGAAACAAGAAAAATCTCTTTATTATGTGAACAGGACACCTCAACTCTTTAAACAACATCTTAAAAATGCGGTGCAATTTGTGAATGAAAGAAGTTGTAAACCTAAAATGATATTGATATATGCATGGAATGAATATGGCGAGGGCGGATATATAGCACCTACTGTAGGAGACCCGAAAGGAAAGTATTTAAAAATGATTAAAGAAGTAATTCGTTAGATTATGAAAATAGCATTTATCAGCACCCGTGGTATCCCAAATAACTATGGAGGTTTTGAACAGTTTGCCGAATATATTTCAGTGGGGTTGGCTGCACGTGGGCATGAGGTTGTGGTATATTCACCTCATTTCCATCCTTATAAAAAAGACACTTATAAAGGAGTACGTATAAAGCATATCTATAGTCCCGAAACTTGGATGGGCAGTTCGGTAGGGAGTTTCTTTTATGATTTTGCGTCATTGAAAGATGCATTGAAAAAAGAGCATTTCGATATCATTTACGAAGCCGGCTATACAAGTATTGTACCTGCTTATATTTGGTTCAATGTGAAGAAGATCAAATATCCCATATTTACGACTAATATGGATGGCTTGGAATATAAGCGTACTAAATTCAACAAATGGGTACAGAAATTCATTTTTTGGGAAGAACGTACTACCGTGAAACATAGTCATTATTTGATTGCCGATAACATGGGAATTCATGATTATTATAAAGAGAAGTATAATAAAGAAAGTAAGTTCTTGGCTTATGGAGCAGATATCCATGAGGATTATGACATATCATTATTGGCTGAGTTTGGTTTGCAACCACGCAAATATTATTTATTAGTGGCACGCTTGGAACCTGAAAATAATATTGAAATGGCTATACAAGGCTTTTTAGCATCTGGCGAAACGGATAAAAAGGAACTTATTATAGTTGGAAAAACGAATACTCCTCATGGCAAGTATTTGGTAGGAAAGTATACAGGCCAACCGGGTATTCGTTTTGTAGGGGGGATTTATGATTTTAAAAAGTTGAATTCAGTCAGATACTATTCGTTTGCTTATTTTCATGGACATAGTGTGGGTGGTACGAATCCTTCTTTGCTGGAGGCAATGGCGTCAAGTTGTTATATATTGGCACATGATAATATCTTTAACAGGGCGGTTTTGAAAGATAACGCACACTATTATGCTTCTTCTCAAGCCGTAACTAAACTACTGAATTCTATCTATGAATTAAATGAATCTTGTCGTAATAAGTTTATTGAAAACAATTTGCAAGAAATTCGGAACGAATACTCATGGGAAAGTTTGATAGATAAACACGAAAAATATTTTTATTGGTTACTTTCTCAGAAACAATAAATTGCTACCTTTGTTCATGATATCATCATGAATAATTAGGTTTTGGCAAAAAAAGAGTATAGACAACTTTCCGCACAAGAGGAAACGGCATTCATCCTAATGGTGTTGTTGGATGAAGGCAAAAGCAATTTGCCTTATAGATTGTTGCGTTGTTTGACAAGTGTACATTTTGCCAATCAATATTATTTAAAAAGACTGTTCTCCGGATACCGTTCTTTAAACTATAATTTTTATCGTGATAAATTTGAAAAGGAACAAGGTTGATTGTTGTTTTTCCTGCCTTTTGTTTTAATGAAGAAAATTTTATTTGTTTTTCTGCTGTGTATGATATGGCAGGAAGGTTTTTCTCAGTATGTGTATGGAACCACCGGACTTCTGCACATGCCTACTGCCGATATGCAACGGGATAAGACATTCCTGTTCGGAGCTTCTTATTTGGATGTGGCTGCTACTCCTGCCCATTGGAATTATCATACGTTTAATTACTACATTAATATCACCATTTTTCCTTGGCTCGAAATCGGATATACTTGTACCTTGCATAAGGCAGAACATGGTAGTACTTATTTCCCACCTTCCGTTTGGGGGAAATATTGTAACCAGGACCGACAGTTTTCAGGGCGGTTGCGTATATGGAAAGAAGGGTGGTGGAAAGAATGGACTCCTCAGATTGTATTGGGCGCGAATGATCCAAGTACCAATGATATATTAGGAAATTCTGATAAAGATGATTATGGCATTGGTGGAGTAGGAGAGATGGGTAATGGACATTGGAACCGATATTATATAGCTGGTACTAAGCATTTTTATTTCAAAAATAGGGGAGAGCTAGGCATTCATGTTGCTTATTTATACAATAAACGGAAAGACTATCATTTAAACGGTCCGGCTGTTGGAGTAAATTTTCATTTTTATCTATCGGGTACAAATTTCTTTGTGAAGGCATTAAACAATCTTAATGTAATGGCTGAATACGACAGTCGTACCATAAACTGTGGGTTAAAATATAGTTTTTGGAAAGATTATATTAATGCTGTGGTAGAAATGACAGAATGTAAGCATTTGTCAGGCGGAGTGATATTTAAAGTACATTTAAAATAACAAACACTATAACTTATTCGTATGAAAGGAATTGTTCTCGCCGGTGGTAGCGGTACCCGTCTGTACCCCATCACCAAGGAGTAAGCAAGCAGCTTCTCCCCATCTTTGACAAACCGATGATTTACTACCCTATTTCAGTCTTGATGCTGGCAGGCATCCGTGAGATTCTGATTATATCCACTCCCTATGATCTGCCCGGCTTTAAGCGTCTTTTGGGCGATGGATCAGACTATGGTGTGAAGTTCGAGTATGCCGAACAACCTTCTCCCGATGGTCTTGCACAAGCCTTTATTATCGGAGAGAAATTCATTGGTAATGATTCTGCATGTTTGGTATTAGGCGACAATATCTTCCATGGTAACGGTTTCAGTTCTCTTCTTCGTGAAGCCGTGCGTATGGCGGAAGAAGAACAAAAAGCCACTGTATTCGGTTACTGGGTGAACGATCCGGAACGTTATGGTGTGGCAGAATTTGATGCGGAAGGTAACTGCCTGAGCATCGAAGAAAAACCGGAACAGCCCAAATCAAATTATGCAGTGGTGGGCCTCTATTTTTATCCCAACAAAGTAGTGGAAGTGGCCAAGAACATCAAACCTTCCGCACGTGGCGAACTGGAAATAACGACAGTGAACCAGCGTTTTCTAGAAGATCGTGAACTGAAAGTACAGACGTTGGGACGCGGTTTTGCCTGGCTGGATACGGGGACGCATGATTCATTGGCAGAAGCTTCGACTTATATAGAAGTCATTGAAAAACGTCAGGGTTTGAAAGTGGCTTGTCTGGAAGGAATTGCTTATCGCAAGGGCTGGATAACGGCAGATAAGATGCGTGACCTTGCCAAACCGATGCTGAAAAACCAATACGGTCAGTATCTGCTCAAAGTGATTGATGAAGTGGAACGTACAGGCAAAGAAAATCTAGATTAAGATATGGAGGTTATAAAAACAGGAATAGAAGGTGTGGTGGTCATTGAACCGCGCATCTTTAAAGATGAAAGAGGCTATTTCTTTGAATCTTTTTCTCAACGGGAGTTTAATGAAAAGGTGATGCCTGTCAATTTTGTACAGGATAATGAGAGTATGTCATCGTATGGCGTGATGCGTGGGTTGCATTTTCAGCAAATGCCTTATACGCAGAGCAAGCTGGTGCGTTGTGTAAAAGGTGCCGTACTTGATGTGGCGGTAGACATCCGCAAGGGAAGTCCTACATACGGGCAGCATGTTGCGGTGGAATTGACGGAGGAGAACCATCTCCAATTCTTTATCCCCCGTGGATTTGCCCATGGTTTTGCCGTATTGAGTGAAATAGCGGTTTTTCAATATAAGTGCGATAACTTCTATGCACCGCAAGCTGATGGTGGCATTCAGCTGCGCGATGAAAGTCTGGGTATTGATTGGAAAATACCCGTTGCCGAGGCCATTTTAAGTGAGAAGGATTTGAAACATCCTTTGTTGAAAGACTATGACTCTCCGTTTGACTACACTATTAATCTATATGAATGATGAATATACTTGTTACAGGTGCCAATGGTCAACTTGGCAATGAGATGCGCAGGGTGTCGTTAGACAGCCGGAATCGTTATCTCTTTACAGATGTAAATGAACTGGATATCACAGATGCGACAGCTGTCTGTAATATGTTGAAAAAGGAGCAGATAGATGTGATTGTAAATTGTGCTGCTTATACGAATGTAGACAGGGCGGAAGATGATTTTGCTATGGCCGATTTGCTGAATAACAAAGCTGTGGAGAATTTGGCTGTTGCTGCCGCAGAAACAGGTGTCACGCTTATTCATGTATCTACAGACTATGTGTTCCGAGGGGATAAAAACATTCCTTGCCGTGAGTCTTGGGAAACTGATCCGTTGGGTGTCTATGGAAAAACCAAACTGGCGGGCGAACAGTCTTTGGTAAAAGCAGGATGTAAATATCTTATTTTCCGCACAGCTTGGCTTTACTCGCCTTTCGGTAAGAACTTCGTGAAAACCATGCGGCAATTGACTTCAACAAAAGATTCACTGAAAGTGGTTTTTGATCAAGTAGGCACTCCTACTTATGCCGGAGATTTGGCTGCTTTGATCTATAACATAATCGAAGAGAACTTGCTGGATCGTCAAGGTGTCTATCATTTCAGCAATGAAGGGGTATGTTCTTGGTATGATTTTGCGAAGGAAATTTGTGAATTGAGCGGAAATAATTGTGACATACAGCCTTGTCACAGCGATGAGTTCCCCAGTAAGGTGGAACGTCCTCATTTTTCGGTGCTGGATAAAACAAAAGTGAAGGAAACTTTTGGTATCACTATCCCTTATTGGAAAGATTCTCTAAAGAAATGTATGCTAGAATTGGAAACTCAACAATAACTAATTAAAACAATATTTTAAATTATGGATTCATTTAAACGCAATATAATCATTACCGGTGGTGCCGGTTTTATCGGCAGCCATGTGGTACGTCTTTTTGTAAACAAGTATCCGGAATACCGCATTATAAACTTGGATAAACTGACTTATGCCGGTAATCTGGCCAATTTGAAGGATATAGAGGACAAACCGAACTATATTTTTGTAAAAGCGGATATTTGTGATTTTGGAACCATTCAGGAATTATTGGTGCGATATCAAGTGGATGGTATTATCCATCTTGCCGCCGAGAGTCATGTGGACAGAAGTATCAAAGATCCGTTTACTTTTGCACAAACCAATGTGATGGGTACATTGGCTTTGCTTCAGGCAGCCAAGTTGTATTGGGAATCCCTGCCGGAAAAGTATGAGGGGAAACGTTTTTATCATATTTCTACCGATGAAGTATATGGGGCATTGGAATTTGACGGGACTTTCTTCACGGAGGAAACCAAATATCAGCCTCATAGTCCGTATTCTGCAAGTAAGGCAAGTAGTGATCACTTTGTTCGTGCTTTTCATGACACATATGGTATGCCTACCGTTGTAACAAACTGTTCTAACAATTATGGTCCTTATCAGTTTCCGGAAAAATTGATTCCGCTTTTTATCAACAATATACGTCATGGAAAACCATTGCCGGTATATGGTAGGGGAGAGAACGTACGCGACTGGTTGTATGTTGTGGATCATGCCCGTGCTATTGATCTTATTTTTCATCAGGGCAGAACAGCGGATACATATAATATCGGTGGTTTCAATGAATGGAAGAATATAGATTTGATAAAAGTAATAATCAAAACCGTGGATCGTTTGTTGGGAAATCCGGAAGGCACTTCAGAGTGTCTGATAACTTATGTGACCGACCGCAAAGGTCATGATCTCCGCTATGCGATTGACAGCAATAAACTGAAGCACGAATTAGGATGGGAGCCTAGTTTGCAATTTGAAGAAGGTATAGAGAGAACGGTCCGTTGGTATTTGGACAATCAGGAATGGATGGATCATATTACCAGTGGCGAATATGAAAAATATTATGAGTCGATGTATAAGAACAGATAATGAGAATCCCAGTTGGGGATAACACGGCATACATCTTTAAACTTACCCCCCATACCACTATGAAAGACAAATTAGCATCCTACAACCACCTGATCGAGACCTTTGTGATTGTCACCGAGACCTTTCTTTGCGGTCTGCTATTCCTGCTTTTCAGCAAGCTGTCCAATGAGATGCAGTGGGATAGCCTGCAGGTTGGTGGAATCACCGTTCTGCAAATCATGCTTACACTAATGTTATGTTACGCCCTTTGCGCCATCCATTCAGGAGTAGTGCTTCACCGGAGGAAAGTGCATTCCCTTCAGATATGGAAACGTGTGCTCGAGAATATGTTCCTGTTTGTCCTCCTGGGCGGTCTGGTCCTTTCTGTAGGAAACTATGCGGATATAGCCTCCCTGTTCATGCTGGAGTACCTTTTCCTCCTGTTTCTGTGTCTTGTTTCGTTCCGTTTCACTCTTCGTCTTCTCATCAGGCTTTACCGTATGAGCAAGAAACATACGCGTTTTGTAGTACTGGTAGGAAGTACGGACAACAACCTGGAAATCTACCATGAGATGTCGGGCAGTGAAGATACAGGTTATTCGGTCGTGGGCTATTTTGACGGTCAGGCGAATCCTGCTTTTCCGGTAGAATGTCCGTATTTGGGTCAGCCGGCGCAGGTACAGGAATATCTGGAGAAACATGATTATGTACATTACCTGTTCTGCTGCCTGCCCTCAAAAGACAGAGAGGTCATCGTTTCTCTGATTGATTACTGCGAGAACCATCTGGTACATTTCTTCAGTGTGCCCAATGTGCGCAATTATCTCCACCACCGTATGTCGTTCAACATCATGGGGAACGTCCCTTACCTGGGCCTTCGCCCGATCCCTTAAGTTGGCCGGGGAACCGCTGCTGAAAAGAACCTTTGACATAGTAGTCTCATCGGTGTTCCTTTGTACGCTTTTTCCGGTTATTCTGATTGTGGTGGCGATAGTGACCGGATTGACCATGCCCGGCCCGCTGTTCTTCCGCCAGAAACGGAACGGGCTGAACGGCAGGGAGTTTTATTGTTACAAGTTCCGCAGTATGAAAGTAAATGCAGATGCCGACAGGATACAGGCCACAGAGCATGATCCCCGCAAGACTCGCTGGGGCAATATAATGCGTAAGACGAATATAGATGAGCTGCCCCAGTTTATCAATGTGCTGTTAGGAGATATGAGTATCGTGGGGCCTCGTCCTCACATGCTTCTCCATACGCAGGAATATTCAAGGTTGATCAATAAATATATGGTGCGGCATTTTGTGAAACCGGGTATAACGGGATGGAGCCAGGTTACGGGTTTCCGTGGGGAAACGAAGGAACTAAAAGACATGGAGGGCCGTATCCGTGGTGATATCTGGTATTTGGAGCACTGGAGCTTCGGTCTGGACCTTTACATCATGTACAGGACGGTGGCGAATGTCTTCCGTGGCGAGAAGAATGCCTATTAGTAAAACGGGCTGTTCTTAACGATCCTTCTCGATGAGGTCCTTAGTAATTTAGCAGTTAAAAAACTTTGTTTTTGCAGCCTGTTATTTCCGTCTGCCGGCCGGAAATGGAACATAGCCGGCACTAATGTTAGATCAGAACCCTTGTCCTTTGTGAAAAGTGCAGGGGGAGCTCCGGGAACGAGAGCGCTTGTTCCCGGAGCTTTAATAATAAAGAAGATTATCCGATTAGGATTTGTTCAGCTTTAAAAATAAACGCGGATTATACAATAACCCGTAACAGGAAGGATTTTTTATTTTCTGATATTACTATATTTACTCCTAAAGAATTTTTATCTATATGATAGTCTGTTTCGGTGTGTCGGTACCGACCGGATGATCTTAGTAAAAAATTCCCTCTGCCAGTAGTATCACTCTCTACTTGAGAGCAGAAACGAACACTGGCAAAAGGAAACCTTGGGAAAAGAAATTACCTTTCCAAATATCCGAACACCCCTTCCGCGTCAAAACACGGACAAGCCTTCGGGATGCTTCCGCTCATATCCCTATGTCCCCTTATCCGGCACCGGGAAAGAGCTTTGCCAGACGCATCAGCAACAAGATAAGCTGTTCTGTCTGCTCTGCGGTCCGGGTGTCTGCCGGATGTCCGTCTGCATCCAGACCGCCCTCGTAGCAGATGCCGATGCTGCAACGGTTCCAGGGACGGCAGTGTGCCCCCACTTCCAGCAGTTTGCGGTGCTGGGTGATGGTGCCGTCGCGACGGATATAGAAGTGGTAACCTACAGTCCGGAAACCACGGGTCTTATGGTCACGAAGTAATTGCTCGGCAGTATAGTCTTTGTCACAACGTGTGGCGCTACAGTGGAGGATGAGGTATCGCACTGATTCGCGTCCTTGCATCAGCGCTCCGTCCTCTACGGTGAGGAGTTGGCGTTCGTTCTTCATTTCTTCCTCACCGATTATCATTGGGAATGTTTCTTGTATCATAATAAATTGAGATTTGGAAAATGTTGTGTTTGTTCTTTAGATGAGGGATGCGCAACTGGTAATGCCCAAAGCGGTGAGTGCCGCGATGGCTGCCTGGATAACTGCCCGGAGAATTTGTGTCCAGGTGATTTTCTTGGATTCGTGGTTGGATTTATTCATGGAATATCTGTTTTTTGTCAGTTTAAAATGCGAATGGAACAAAAGGAGGTTACGGAACTGGCGGACAGACACGGGGGAGTGAAAGAAGAATCCGTGTCGCCCGTGTTCCATAATCACATCATGCTATCTCTGTGGAGCGGAACAAGCCGGTCAGCTATTCTCGTCTGCCGGTTCACCGGAAGCGGCTGGAATGCGGGAGGCGTCAGCATCGTCAGCGGCAATGCCGGCGGCAGAAGAATTGCCTGTCAGGTCTACCGTAGTCTTTCCGGCCTTCAATGCCTTCACTACTTCGGCGGCTGCCTTGCGTGTGGGAACCAGTTGGAATTCGGCATCTTGGCGCAGGTTGTTGAAACGGACGCCCGGAGCCCACAGTACGTTCACCTCGGTGATGTTCTCCACAGTGAACTCTGCCATCGAATGGGCGCCGAGGCTTCGGATACTGTTCGAAAATACGCCCAGATCGCCCATCTGTATCTGCTGTCCGTTCAACAACTGCTCGCGCAGGCAGTCCACGGCAAGAATAAGGATGGCCTGGATATCGGCGCGCGAATATACACATCCGTGGCTGGCAATGTGGTAACAGAACTTGTCCAGTGTCATTACTTGTGAGTACTGGGCGTTGGCATACGCCTTCTTGGCCGCGTCTTTGTCGGTGGGGTTACCACGCATGCAGGTGCTGTAGTTAATCATGATAAATAGGGTTTTAAGAGATGAAAAATAAAAAATGAATTTCGTCAGTGAAGAAGGAGAATACTTTACTTTTCTTGCGGATTGCACGTAGGTAACGTGTAAGGCTGAAGGTTAGTAACGTATGGGGTTACATGTTAGTAACATGCTAGGCCGAAGGTTAGTAACGTATCGGCTCCCTCATTGTTGACATTGCAAAGATAGGTACTGTGAAATGCGTGCTGACGCTTTATGACACCTTGTGGCACTTTATGGCTTTCATCCTGTTCCAGAGAGCTTGCAGGGCTATCCGGGGCTGCCCAGATGCCGGTTGATCAGTGTCACCTGGCGGCTCGTGAAGACTTTTTGCGAGGTATAGTAACCCGTTGCGGATAACTCTTCCATCAGAGGGGGACAGCCGTTTATCCACCTCATCAGATGCCGGGTGGCTATCCGGGGATTTGAACCGGGAAAATAGAGCAGAGCCAGGCTACCCTTTGTCATGGATGGGAAATAAAGGAAATCTTTCATATTTATACATTTTAAATTCAGGAATCTTGCAAACTTGCAGAACTTGCACTCTCTCTCACACCCACACACGTACGTGTGTGCATGCGCGCGTTGAATTCGTATTCGCCACGCCCCACTTTGACCAGCTGTCCGCGTTCGGTCATACGTTTCAGCAGCGAGTCCACCGAGCCTGCCGGAACTCCTACCTGTTCTCCTTTGTCGATGGCTTCGTTGCGGGTGAAGCGCAGGGGAAGGCAGTCGAACAGGGTTTCGGGAGTCATGTTCGCCGATGGTGCGGTGGGGGTTCCTGCGGGCAGGAGCGAGAGAATGTGGCATGCATGGCGGTACAGAGGTTCCACCAAGGCCAGCACGGCATAAAAGTCGTCGGTGCGGATGGAGAGGTTGAATTGCGGCACGATTCCGTCTGCTATGTTTTCTTGTGGAATATGGGCCGACGGGGTCAGTCCGGGACAGTTCAGCAGGGTACGCACGATGTTTTCCTGTGGTTCGCCGCTCCTTTCGCCTCCCGGCAGCAGGGATTCCAGAGAGCGCAGCAGGGCGATAATGCTTATGATGCGGAAGATATTGATGGCAATACGGGTTACAGCGCTTTTCATCTGGTTACCGTGAATGGCGGAGGCTCGTCCGAATACACGGGCAAAGTGGAAGTTGAATATCTCTTTTTGCTCGTGGGTGAGCTTCATGTTGATGTTGCTCACCGAGGCGGTGATGGCGTCCAGCACTTCTTTCCATTGTGCCCCCCATTCCAGAAAACGGGAGTCATAGTCTGTATCCGCTTCGTTGAACTGGTCTTCCCATTCTTCAATGGCAGGCATATAGTAGAACAGCTGGCGCGAGAACAATCCGTTTTCGGCCGATGGGATAAGGGGCTTGATTTGTGCAGGCGTGCCGCTGAGAAGCACGCAGAGGAACGTGACGTTACATTCGCGGTATTCGTGATTGGTGCGCCGGTTGTAGGCCAGCCGGTCATGGTCGAAACATTTCCGGAGGAGGTCGCTCCAGTGTCCGTGGTCGCCTCCAATGGCGGTGCTCACGGTGTCGGCCTCGGTTTCGCATATCAGTCCTACGCCTCCGGAGTCCATCAGGTTTTCCTGTATGCCTGTACCGGTATTGTCACCGGCTATGAGGAGCATTTTCAGCTGGGGCTGTTCGGGTTCGGGGGTATTTACCTTTTCCTTCCCCAAAGTGTCCCATTTTGTCTTTTCCATGCGGTAGGTCTTTATTTTTTCCCGGTAGGTGTCCAGCAGCGCGTTGTGTATGGGTTCTGCCAGACGGCGTACCCAGGTCAGTGCACCCTTGCCGGAAGCGGGAGGCGCGGTGACGAACACTTGCAGACAGGGATACTTGTGTTTTCGTCCGTACACAAAACTTACCAGTTGTTGAGGGTGCTTCCCAGCACGGTTGCTGCACCCAGCAGCAGGATATCCCGTTGGGCGGGAGAGTTACCGCAGTCTATGATCCTTGCAGGAAGGCGGGCCAGCGGTAGTCGGGGAAAGAGGGAAGTCGGGCAGGGAGGATGGCTTTGGGCACGCCGTCGGACAGGGGGGAGGCTGTGTCCGTGAAAACAGCGTCGGGCGGAGTCCCGTCGGAGGCATCCGGATGGGCATTATAGGATACGCGTGCACGTGTGTGGGTGTGGAGAGACTGCAAGTTCTGCAAGTTTGCAAGTTTCGGGTCCATTTTCACCCCGGCCACCTCTGCCAGATGGAAGACGGTTCCCAGGGAATTTCTGCCTGTTCCTTTGGTCAGAGCATGTCCGTACAGTTTGTCTGCTTCATCGTGGTGGTACTTTTCGGATATGCGGCAGATGCGGTGGAACCGGGTGCGTCCTTCCTCGCCGCAAGTGTTGGCTATGGCAAAGGCCAGCGGCATATATTCCTGATAGGTGGGGGCCACATTGACTCCCGCTTGTTCGATGGCTGTTACCAGCTGTTCCAAGATAGAAATAGAATCGTTCATTTTTTAATATTTATGGTTATTGATTTTCGCTTCTCCGTCGTGCGACAGAAAACAGGCTCTGGACAAGTCGGCATTGGCCCTGTCCACTTTCAGCTCGTATTTCCATTCCAGATACTCCCATGCGGTGTGCAGGGCATTGTCGAAGGATTCTTCTACGCTCAGGAAAGGGTTTATGCGATAAGGGATAAAAAGTTTTACTCCCTGATTTCCGGGGCTGACAAAGGAAAGTACGGGGTGCAGCACTTCATCGGCAAAGAGACGGTCGCGCCACATTGCCGCTTCTTCGGTGGAAGCCAGTTCGTCAATATCTATGACAAAGAGGCCCGAAGGAACTTGCATGCATTGTTCTTTGCAGTAAGAGAAGATACCTGCCGGAGTGACATACGGTAAAAGGGTCTGTTTATTCTTTCGGAACGCTTGCTTGTCTCCGAGTCCGGCTCTGACTTTATGCGTCAGTTCTTCCAGTTGCGGATTGGTGCTGATGTAGGTATGAAGCCCTGCCACACTGCATATACATGTGGGTATTTTATTGGTGACGGGTGCATTGAAAAATGACATGATGTATTCTTTCATAAAAGAAATTGATTTTGATTTATCTGCACAAATATACGGGTAGGGAATGACGTATGGAAATCGATTCATAACCGTTTACTATCTGTTTACTATTGGTGCATGCTATTGATTATATATTGATGAAATATGGATTTTGATTAACGATCTGTTGATAATAATTAAAGAATAGAGAAAAGAAATAGTATATGAATGAAAAACCTGATATGATGATAAATATTTATGGCGGAAATAATCTGATTGCTCCTGTGGCATCTTCCGCCATTCAGAACTTTTATGGCGACCGGGGTGATGAGGCCGCCGACCAACCGGAAGATTCTGAGAAAACGGAGAATACAGAAAGTGTGGCGGATGAGAAGCCGGCACAGGAACCGGCGGAACTGTCGGATGATGAATTTTACGTATCGGTCTATATACCCGATATAAAGGTGATGAGGGCTTACAAGATACTTTTGGGAGAGTGTACCACGGCACGCGAACTGGCGGTGGTGGTAGGAAAGATGCTGGCCGATGAGAACTGTAGGAATGTAGACAAACACACGGTGGTGAAAGCGGCTTTCATCAAGTCGTTGCTACCTTTTGCCAAACGACTCGTGTCGGGCGGTACGATAGCAATATACGGGCGCAGATTAATAATATGCTGGCTAGTAAATAATTTTTTCGATTATCCTCTTACTCCATTGGCACGTTAGCAAATCGGCAAATTATTTATGTTGCGGGATTATCAGATAGAGATGAAAACACGTCTGATGGAAGCGTGGAAAGCTCACCGGAGTGTGATGGTGCAGATGCCTACCGGTACGGGCAAGACACATCTGCTGGCATCTGTGGTCAGTGAGTTTGTGTCTTCTGCAGGCAGTGGGGTATGGCTTATTGCCCATCGTAGGGAACTGGTGGCGCAAATGGAGGAAACGCTGGCTAAATATGGTATCCGGAGGGAGGATACTCCGGTCAGGGTAATGTCTGTTCAATGGCTATCCCGGCACTGGAATGAGGCGGGTGATGCTCCGGGACTGATTGTGATAGACGAGGCTCATCATGCCTTAGCCGCTTCTTACACGGAGATGTGGAAGCGTTATCCTGCCGCAAAGAAACTGGGTGTGACTGCCACACCTTGCCGCTTGAACCGTAGGGGGTTCACGGAACTGTTCGAGGTGCTGGTTACTTCGTGGAGTATTGCCGAGTTTATTGAAAAAGGCGTGTTGTCTGTGTTCGATTATGTATCCATCCGTCCCGGCAGCGAGGAGCAGCGGCTCATTGACGGTCTGGAGAAACGGGGGGGCCGATGGGGATTATCAGGTGAAAGAGATGGATGCGGTACTGAACAGGCGTCCCGGTATCGAGCGCCTGTACCGCAGTGTCAGGCAGTTTGCTTCCGGCAAGAAGGGGATGGTGTATGCCATCAGCATTGAACATGCCCGGCGGATAGCGGAGTATTACAGCAGGTGGGGAGTGAATGCGGTGGCTGTGGACAGCAAGACTCCTGCTATGGAACGCAAGCGGATGGTGGAGGAGTTCAGACATGGAAAAATCGAGGTGCTGGTGAATGTGGATGTATTTAGCGAGGGGTTCGACTGTCCCGATGTGGAGTTTGTACAACTGGCCCGTCCTACTTTGTCACTGGCTAAATATTTGCAGCAGGTAGGACGCGGATTGCGGAGATCGGAGGGCAAGGAGGCGTGTATGCTGATAGACAATGTGGGGCTGTACCGCATTTTCGGGCTTCCTACACAGCGATGGAACTGGGATGCTATGTTCCGGGGACGGATGGCGGGAAAGGGGAGTTTGCCCGGACGGATGAATTGTGATGCTTCCGTTACCGCTTTTCCGGTGGTGGAAAGGCTGGCTGAAGCCGGTGGGGACTTGGTGATGGTTATGGAGCACGGGCGTTTGCTTTCTTCCATCAGAGAGCAGGCTTTGCCGGATGAGAAGGAGCAGTCACCGTCATGCAGGCTGAGGGCATTTGTAGATAAGGAAACAGGTCTTTGGGGATTGGAAAAGGGAGATGAGATGCTGCCGGACGTTTCGTTTAAAGAGATTTTGAGTATCAAAGGACGTTTTGCCGTGGGGAGGCTTCGGAACGGGTGTGTCCGGGTACTGAATGATACGGGGCTTTGGTGGCCGAACTGGGGCATTGCTGTGAGGTGAGATTGCTGAAAGATGATTTGTTGCAAGTCCGTCATGCCGGGAATTCGGTGTCTTATGTGGATTTACGGAACGGCCGGTGTTATGCTGTCCGCCCGCGTGTCCTCAGATACGGGAGCATAGAATTGTTACAGGTGAACCGTACTTATTACAGCAGGACAAGGCAGGTGTATGCCAATACATACGGGTTGCCTTTTTCGTCCATTGTGTGGATGGGGTTTTATGTGAAGATGTACGATGGCAGAGTGCCTTCCCGATGCCGCCGCATGGAAGATGGAGGCTTTTGTTGTGAACCGCAGGTTTGTCTGTTGGAGGGGGATGAGGAGCGTGCTTATTACCTGAGCGGACGGTTGCCGGATCAAAGTATTGTGGTGATGGATGAGGAGGGACGGTATTATCATGTGGAGAAAGGACATGGAAAGCGTTATGTGGCTTGTAACCGTCCGTCGGACCGGAGTGAGGATTTTGATGAGGCGGTGGCATTGCTCCGAAGGCAGGCGGACGAGCGTGTGGAGAAACATTTGCAGGAGGAAAAGTGCGAGACTGAACGGAAACGGCAGCATATAATCAGCAGGAGTGTGGAGGCCGTACCTTTCAGATAGGAATGAAATGGGGGTTGAGGACAGCGGAGCAGATTTTGATTCCACCTGTCTATCGGAGAATATTGCGTCCGGTGGGTGGTTATTGCGCCTATCAGGACAGCTCCTGCCAGTGGGGGGTGCTGACTGTAGACGGAAGGATCATTATCCGGGCCCGGTATATGGAGGTGGAGATAGACAGGGATGGAACGGCGCGTCTTACTTTGGTTCCGGGGAAGATGGAAACGGTGAAGCTGACGGATTAATAGGATAAAAAGCAGGGGATAACTTTTTGTCAGACCGATATTTAGCGATGGAATACGGATCATTATGAAAAGTTTTGTAACTTTGCATCCGATTTTAAAAAAGGAGATATTGATATGGAATTACCTGATGACCCGATGATGCTTTTCAGCATGGTGAATATGAAACTTCGTGACTGCTATCATTCGCTGGACGAGCTTTGTGATGATATGAATGTAGACAAGGAGCTGTTGGTGAAAAAATTGAAGGCGGCCGGATTTGAGTATAGTAAGGAAAACAACAAGTTTTGGTAGATAGAGGGATCAGCCGTTCCGGAAGAATGCTTGGGACGGGCTGATTTTTTTATTGAGATACCTATTGTTGATTATTTTTGTATAAGTCCTGTTTCCGGTATTGCAACAGGGATGTTCCGGTATGCCGCTTGAAGAAACGTCTTAAGGTGGCAAGATTGGCAAACCGGGTTCTTTGAACGATTTCCTGTATGCTGATGGATGGATTCTCCAATAATGCGTAAATCTCTTGCAGGGTATAATGTATAATCCATTCTTTGGGGGATTTTCCACTTACCAGAGTCAAGGCTTCAGTCAGGTATTTGGAGGAAACATGCAACTTTTCGGCATAGAACGCCACTTCTTTGTTTTCTTTGTAATGCTTTAACAGCAAATCCAGAAAAAAGTATCCGATTTCTTCTTTATGCAAGGTGGTGACTTTATGTTCTTTTACTGTGCTGTAATAGTCTGCATAAAGTTCCAGAAAAGGTAATTTCAGCAGATTGGTAATAGATTCTTTTGTAAATAAATAAGTTGGAGAAGTAGCTCTGTTGTATAGTAACCGGAAATAGAGGGAGAACTGTTCCGCTTTCTCTTGGGATAGCGAATAGATGCAGTGGGTTTGGGTGTAGGTATGAAAACCGGTCGGAAAACGTTTGATACTTCCATTGATCACGTCATAAAAAAGGGCATTTGAAAAAGTACAATAATCGATGGTGAAAGTCAGACTGGATTTTATAAATGAAACCAAGAATCCCGGCATGAAAATAAGAATGTCGTTTGCACAAATAACATATTTCCGGAGACCAATCTGGATCTCGGCATTCCCTTCAGTACACATACCCAAAACTCCTTCCGGCAGATAAGAGGGGTATTTGCTGAAAGGCACTGTGTGCGCATCCATATAAATACTGAAATCTTGATCGGACAGTCCTTCTTTGGTATCCTGTGGTTTTGGGGTATTATATAACATACTTTGTATCAGCTCTAGGTTCACAAAATTAGAATTTAATGATACATTCCGCCGGAAGTAGTGGACATAAGGGAAAATAAAACGGAAAAAAACTACGTGTATTTGATTTTTTTAATATAATGATAGGAGAACAATTTTAGCTTCCCGTAAGTTGTAGGAGAACACGGAAAATTATTCTTTTTTACAGAAAGAAGGGTGAATTCAAAAAGATCGTTTGATTTGTTTTTGAATTCACCTTTATGAATGGAGCGGAGTTATTTTTGCGCCAGTAATTTGGCTATGGCACGGTCGGGTTTCCCGGTTTCTGTCAGGGGAAGTTTGAATACCGGAACAAAACGTTTGGGACGCCAGTAGGGAGGTAATTGATGTGTGCAGGTCTGTTCTATGTCGTCGGGCAGTTGCCCTTCGGCAAGCAGCACAATGATTTCTCCGAATTTTTCGTCGGGAGCGGAGGTGATCAAGAAAGGAACGGACAGGTGTTCTTTCAATACGGCCTCTACTTGTTCTATCTGCACTTTCACTCCTCCGGTATTGATCGTATTGTCTTTTCTGCCTAGAATGCGGAATTGGTTCTGTCCGTTTATCTCGGCTATGTCATTGGTCACCAGTTCTTTTCCGCAAATTTCGGGAGCGTATATCACCAAGGTGTTTTCTTTACTCAGACGGATCTGTATGCTCTCGAAAGGGGTGTACCAGTCTGAAGCTTCAGGACCGTTCAGTCTGCGTAGGGCAATGTGTGATAAGGTTTCGGTCATGCCGTAAGTAGACCATACGGCATGGGGGAAATCTTTTAACGCAGCGTTCAATTGGGAGTCGATAGGACCACCTCCGATAATGAGGTGCCTGATTTGTTGCAATATCGCTCTCTCTTCGGGAACTTGCAGTGAGTTATAGACTTGCATGGGGATCATGGCGGCAAAGACGGGGGCTTTTGTCAGGTCTTTTAAAGGATGCCCGGATGGAGTGACAGGCAGCAAGTCCAGTCCCGCTACCAAGGCACGTACTACCACCATTTTTCCGGCAATGTATTGCAAGGGCATACAGAGCAGGGCGGAATCTTCTTTTTGTAGTCCGAGGAAGGAACAGGTGAGGCAGGCGCTTTCCATCATGCGTTCTTTTTCTACATACAGTTCCTTGGGTTTGCCAGTGGAGCCTGAAGTATGTACCAGCAGGGTGTCTGCCGGGTCAAACCATTCGGAAAGAAAGGAGAAAAGTTCCTGCCGGAAACTTCGGTTGTCGGCAGGGATATTCATTCTTACCATTTCAATTTCCCAATTGGAGTAGGGGATGCTTTCTATCAGAATGGTTTGTTTGTTTCTATTGGTGCAGAATTTTGTCATTGTTTCAGCCAGTTTAGTAAGTCGGGTTCTTGTTCTTCGGGGTGGAACCAAAGGCAGTCCCCTTCGATGTGAAGCGGATAGTCTATATTGTCGGTAAACAGCAAGCCGGTACCTAGTCCTTGGGGGAGGGCGGGCTGCAAGGTGGCACACCATTGTGCGATGGCATTCAGTCCGATATTGGACTCCAGAGCGGAAGTGACCCATGAGCCGATGCCTCTTTCAGCCGCCAGTTCCATCCATTCTTCGGAGCCGCTGATTCCTCCGTGCAGAGAAGGTTTCAGGATAATGTACTGAGGACGGATGGTTTCCAGCAATTCTATTTTCCGGTCGCGCCGTTGATGCCTATCAGCTCTTCATCCAGTGCAATGGGAAAGGGGGTGGCGGCACAGAGCCGGGCCATTTCATTCCATTGCCCCGCACGGATGGGCTGTTCGATGGAATGGAGCTGGAATTCGGAAAGACGATGTAACTTTTCGAGGGCATCGGCAGGAGAGAAAGCACCGTTGGCATCTACACGCAGTTCGATTTGGGCTGGGGTGAAATGCCGGCGGATGTGCGCCAGCAGCTCCAGTTCCTTTTCAAAGTCGATGGCGCCTATTTTGAGTTTGATGCAGCGGAAGCCTTGCTGCATCTTTTCCCCGATGCGCCGGTACATCTCGTCAAAGTTTCCCATCCAGATGAGTCCGTTGATGGGGATGCCCTCTTTGCCTTTGCTGAACGGGGTGTGCCAGAATTGCAGGCTGCGTGCCCGGAAATGCAGCAGGGCGGTTTCCATACCGAACAGGATGGACGGATAGGGAAGCAAGGCTTCCCGGTCTATTTCCCCGTTCTTTTCCAGGTTCTTGCAGGCAGTGGCCAACACCTCGTCGTATGAGGGGATATCGTCACAACTCAGGGCAGGGAGAGGGGCACATTCACCCACGCCATAGTGGCGGCTGCCGGTGTCGGTGAGGAGGATGTACCATACATTCCGGGTGGTATATACTCCTCTGGAAGTACCTGCCGGTTGCTTGAAGTGTAATTGTTTTTTTATAATTCGGGTTTGAAACATTCTTATTAGTGATTAGTGGTTAATGGGAAGCAAGGAGGACTATTGGGTTGTCCTCCACCGGAAAAATGAACCACTGATTATGGGAACTTCGGATAATCCTGGAACCGTGGCTTGCGTTTTTCCAAAAATGCCTTTCCTCCTTCCTGTGCTTCCTCTGTCATGTAATACAGCATGGTGGCATCTCCGGCAAGTTCTTGTATGCCGGCTTGTCCGTCCAGTTCGGCATTCAGTCCGGCTTTGATCATACGAAGAGCGAGCGGGCTGTGCTCCATCATCTTTTCTGCCCATGCCACGGTTTCGTCTTCCAGGCGGTCGAAAGGAACGACTGTATTGACCAATCCCATTTCCAGTGCTTCCTGTGCGGAGTATTGACGGCAAAGGAACCATATTTCACGGGCTTTCTTCTGCCCTACGATGCGTGCCAGATAGGAAGAGCCGAATCCGGCGTCGAAGCTGCCTACCTTGGGACCTGTCTGTCCGAAAATGGCATTCTCTGAGGCAATGGTCAGATCGCATACCACATGCAGCACATGACCGCCGCCGATGGCGTAACCGTTTACCATGGCGATGACCGGTTTAGGCAGTGACCGGATTTGCTTTTGTACGTCCAGCACATTCAGACGGGGAACTCCATCTGTGCCGATATAGCCGCCATGACCTTTTACGTGCATATCTCCCCCGCTGCAGAAGCTTTGTCGCCTGCTCCGGTCAGAACCACTACATTGATATCCTGCACTCGCGGCAGTAATACAGGCGTCGCTGATTTCCGAAGTGGTGGTGGGGGTGAACGCGTTGCGGTAACGCGGACGGTTGATGGTGATTTTCGCTATTCCGTTGTAAAAGTCAAACAGAATATCCTGATATTCTTTGATGGTTTTCCATTCTCTTGTTTCCATTATTCATTTTTATTTTTAAGTCCGTGATAATATTCTCTTAACAGGGTGGTGTCTTTTTCCTTGTCGGTAAACACCTCCAGCAGCATGGGTTGCATCCGTGTCTCGGGTGAGGTGAATGGCTGCATCGCTTCTTCCAGCTCTTCTTCTCCGGTCACTTTCATGTAAATAAAGCCGCGTTCTTCCGCCCAGCCTTTGGCGGTGGTGTAATGCTCGGCTGTGATAAACTCCCTGGAACGGCTTGATTTGTCCATTCCAGGCAGGGTGTGGAATATTTCTCCTCCTTCGTTATTCAGTAACAGGATGCGGATGTTGGCACCGTAATTTTGATTCCACAGTGCGTTCATGTCATAGAAGAAGCTCAAGTCGCCTATGATGATGAAATTCAGCTTGCTGGAAGCGGCGGCATAACCGATGGCGGTGGACAGGGAGCCTTCTATGCCGTTCACTCCCCGGTTGCAACAGATTTCCACCTGGGGAGGAACTGTAAATAACTGTGCATAGCGCACGGTGGAGCTGTTTGCCAGATGCAGGGCACAGGGTTCGGGCAGTGCCCGGATGAGTTTTCCGATAACGGAGATTTCGGAATAAGCAAGGTCCGGCATCGGAATGGTTTTGCAATAGTTTTCCCACATCAGCGGATAATGGGTAGGTTTGTTGTCCAGCAGGAAAGCTATTTTTTCCAAGAACTCAAACGGATCCATCTCGATGACGGTGGTCAGGCAACCGTATAAATCGGCTATCTTCCCGTCGGCGGCAACATGCCAGTGTTCGCGCGGGGGATGATTGCGCAGGTATTTCTTCAATTGTTTGGATACGATGTGTCCGCCGTAGGTAATCAGTATTTCGGGGGCCATGTCTTCCTGGCGTTCCGGTGTCATGGAATAAACGGCGGCGTCGAAATTCTTGATAGGAATGCCGGGGATGGTCTGGTTGCCAGATGTTCCGTCAGCCAGGCGAAATGTTTATAAAGCGGTTTCACATATTTTTTCTCGAACAGGTAAATCAGATTCATCTGGCCTACCACAACCATGCGCTTGTTGTACTTGTTCAGCCGTTCGATCAGTTCCTTATAGTCACGGTCGTACACGCTCAGTCCCTGATAACGGGTGATGACACGTACTTCGGGAAGTGTTTTGGCGGTGAAGCGGTAAATGGGTTCGGAAATGGGTACATTGATATGTACAGGCCCTTTGCCGTGGTGGGTGGTTTCCAGTATGGCTTCGTTGATAAGGCGGTTGCAAAACCATTCGTCTTCCTCAGTATGTACTTCGGGCAGGTTGACAGACATCTTGACTAACGTTCCGAACACATGGGGCTGGGGCAGGGTTTGTCCGTCCATTTGTCCTATCCAGGCAGCGGGGCGGTCGGCGGAAATGACAATCAGAGGTACTTGTTGGTAAAAGGCTTCGGCTACGGCAGGGTGCAGGTTCAGCAGGGCCGAACCGGAAGTGCAGCATACTGCGGCAGGGCCTCCCCCTTGTAAAGATAGGCCGATGGCAAAAAAACCGGCACTGCGTTCATCGGTTACAGAATAACAAGTGAAGTCCTCTATATTGGCCAGAGTATGTACGATGGCAGCATTACGGCTGCCGGGACAAAGCACTATTTTCCGCACACCGTGCGCTTTGAGAAGTGCCACCAACTGAAGTATGTTCTTTTTGTCTGAATACATTATTCTTCTACTTTAATTGTTTCCATTTATTTACTTATAAAGTCAGGATGAAGGATGCTCCGCATCGTATTCATCTTGTCTCCCGTTTCCATCCATTCCGATTCTACTTCCGAGGAAGCCAGTATTCCTCCTCCTGCATACAGGATGGCTTCACCCGGCTTTATTTCCATGCAGCGCAGATTGACGTAGATATCGGTATGCCCCTCTGTGTCCAGCCAGCCGGTGAACCCGGAATAATAACTGCGGTCGTACCCTTCATTGTCCGGAATAAACCGGAAAGCCTCCTCTTTGGGCAGGCCGCAGACGGCGGGAGTGGGATGGAGTTCTTGCAATAAATCGCCTATATGGTCTGTATTTTTCAACAAGAAATAAAAATCGGTCTTGAGGTGTACCAATTGTCCGGCACGGGCGGTATAAGGACCTTTTTCCGTCATCTTGTTGCCGAATCTTTTGGCGATCCGGCGGATGTAATCAGCCACATAGCCCTGCTCTTCCCGGTTCTTCTTGTCCCAGTCTGTCGGCATCACTTCGTTCTGCATCGGCATGGTACCGGCCAGGGCACGGTGTGCCATTCTTTGCCGTGTCCGCTTAATAAGATTTCCGGTGTGCTGCCCAGCCAGGTTCCGGAAGCAGGGGTGTGGCATAGGTAAATCATCATGCGCGGATAGTTGTTGCAGGCCCGGACAAAAGCGCCGAGTGGTGAAAAATCATCTCCGATATGTCTGGCGGAAGAACGTGACAGAACCAGTTTCTGGAACCGCTTCTCTTGTAAGGGAGTGATGAAACGCCCGAATGCGCGGGTATATTGTTCTTTATCCGTTTCTTCGGAAACAAAAGGGGAGAGTTCACTCTGCCGGCTTTTGCAGGTGAGCAGGGCATCCGCACATTCCAGTGAAGACAGTGCTTCGCTGATTTCGCTCCAGTCGTATGCGGTGACATCCGGACGGATAAGTACCAAGGGATGTTCCTCCGATATCCGGAAAGGAGCCATGACAAATCCTTTCTTTCCATTCAGTTCCTGAATGTCCGCTAATTGTTCCACATCGCCTGAGGTTTGCAATACCAGGTAGCATTCGTCTGTCCAAGGTAACCGGTAGAGGGCGAAACCGAGGCGGCTGTGTGTCAGGCAATCCAATAATTTTTGCGTATGTATATCTGGTAGATTCATTTCTTTTTCAGTATGAAATTAACGACACGAACAGTAGAAACCAGTTGTCTTTGTGGAGTGGTGATATCTATATTCCATATATGCGAGGATCTGCCGCGGTGAATCAGTTTGCCGGTGGCGAATACTTTGCCTCCGACGGGCACGGCCGACAGATGATTTCCACTTACTTGTACTCCGCAGGCATATTCGCCTTCCCGGCATAGCGACGTAGAGCCATGCCCTGCCACAATCTCGGCCAGAGCCAGTGACGCGCCGCCGTTCAACATACCAAAGGGTTGTGAAGTACGATGGTCTACAGGCATTTCGGCATGTACCGCATCCTCGGTGGAGGGTAGAAACCGGATACCCAGATGTTCCGCCATCGAATTCGAATAATCAGGTTTGTAGGTTGTTTCTTCCATCATTTGTATGTCTGTTCTTTTCTATAGGGCTACAAAAATACATAAATTTTAGATGAAAATGTCGTTCATGTTGTTCTTTTAAGAACAAAAACATTCGGGGTTTGTTTCTATTATCGGAATATATTTTTTATTTTGCAAAAAGAACTTGTACAAATGCAACAACGAATGAATGAAACAATAATTTAATACCTATGCTCATTACGATTATTATCCTTGTACTGTCCGCAGTATTTTTTGTAAATGGCAAGATACGGTCGGATCTTGTGGCTCTTTGTGCTTTAGTGGCTTTGTTGATTTTTCAGATATTGACTCCTGACGAGGCTTTGTCCGGATTCTCCAATTCGGTCGTCATTATGATGGTGGGGCTGTTTGTGGTTGGCGGAGCGATTTTCCAGACGGGACTTGCCAAAATGATCAGTTCACACATTCTGAAATTAGCGGGTAAGAGTGAATTGAAATTATTCTTGCTTGTAATGTTGGTGACTTCTGCCATCGGGGCTTTTGTGAGCAATACAGGTACGGTGGCTCTGATGTTGCCTATCGTGGTCAGTCTGGCAGTCAGTGCCAACATGAATCCCAGTCGTCTGCTTATGCCGTTGGCGTTTGCCAGCAGTATGGGAGGTATGATGACACTGATTGGTACGCCGCCCAACCTTGTTATTCAAAATGCGTTGACTTCGGCCGGTTTTCCTCCGCTTTCGTTCTTCTCTTTTTTCCCGGTAGGGATTATTTGTGTGGCAGTGGGTACTTTGGTGTTGCTTCCGCTCAGTAAATGGTTTCTTTCGAAACGGGGGAAAAACGGGGAAGACAATGTTCATTCGGGCAAATCCCTGAAACAGTTGGTGAAGGAATACGGGCTATCCAGTAATTTGTTCCGGTTGAGGGTGGTGGGTGACTCCCGGCTGCATGGAAAGACGATTATAGAGTTGGATATCCGGCGCAAGTATGGATTGAATATACTGGAGGTGCGTCGTGGGGATATGTCACAACACCGCTTCCTGAAAACAATTACTCAGAAGCTGGCCGATCCCGGTACGGTTCTTCAGAAAGAGGATATTCTGTATGTGACGGGGGATTTTGAGAAAATAAAGTTGTTTGCCGAAGATTATCTGCTGGAGATGCTGGACGAGCATACTACCGAAGAAGCGAAAAACTCAGCAATTCATTGGATTTTTATGACATAGGTATTGCTGAAATCGTTTTGATGCCTTCCTCCAATCTGATAAACCAGACGATAAAGGGGGCGGGCTTTCGTGACAAGTTTAATGTGAATGTACTGGGTATCCGCCGGAAGAAGGAATATTTGTTGCAGGACTTGGGCAATGAGCGGATTCATAGCGGGGATGTGTTGCTGGTGCAGGGTACATGGAACAATATCGCCCGGCTGAGCAAGGAGGATGCCGACTGGGTGGTACTGGGACAACCGCTGGCCGAGGCTGCAAAGGTCACGCTGGATTACAAAGCACCGGTAGCTGCCGTTATCATGGTGCTGATGGTGGCAATGATGGTGTTCGACTTCATTCCGGTAGCTCCGGTGACGGCAGTGATGATTGCCGGTATCCTGATGGTACTGACAGGATGTTTCCGCAATGTGGAGGCGGCTTACAAAACCATTAACTGGGAAAGCATCGTACTCATTGCGGCCATGCTGCCTATGTCGCTGGCATTGGAAAAGACAGGGGCTTCCGAATACATTTCGAACAGTCTGGTCAGTGAACTGGGAACATACGGACCGTTGGCGCTGATGGCGGGTATTTATTTCACTACTTCCCTGATGACGATGTTTATCAGCAACACGGCTACCGCAGTACTTCTGGCTCCTATCGCGATGCAAAGTGCAACGCAGATAGGGGTAAGTCCCGTACCTTTTCTCTTTGCGGTGACACTGGGGGCAAGTATGTGTTTCGCTTCGCCATTCTCCACTCCGCCCAATGCGCTGGTAATGCCCGCCGGACAATATACCTTTATGGATTATGTAAAGGTAGGGCTGCCGTTGCAGATTATTATGGGCATTGTCATGGTGCTGGTACTTCCTTTGCTGTTTCCTTTTTAAGTTGTTTATAATATATGATGCCGATGACGTCCGCTATAAACCATCCGATAGGAATAGACCACCAGATTCCGATGACCCCGATGGCAGGAATGCCGGCAAGCCAATAGGAAAGGGCTACACGGGTTCCCAACGATACCACTGTGAGCACTACGGACATTCCCGGCATACGGATGGCACGATAATATCCGTATAACAGGAACAAAATCCCGATTCCGCAATAAAACGCTCCCTCGATGCGTAAATAACTGATACCGATGTTCAGAATTTCCGTTTCGTGGGGACGGACAAAAATCAGCATCAATGGTTTGGCGAATAAAAAGACCAGAATGGAAATGACCAGAGAGAAGAGAACGGTGGTAATCAAGGCACTTTTCACTCCTTTGCGGATCCGTTCCTCTTTTCTCGCTCCGAAGTTCTGGGCAATAAAGGTGGAAAAGGCATTTCCGAATTCCTGTACCGGCATATAGGCAAACGAGTCTATTTTTATTGCTGCCGCAAAGGCGGCCATGACTACAGTGCCAAAACTGTTGACCAATCCTTGTACCATGAGAATGCCCAGATTCATCACCGATTGTTGTACACAGGTCAGTGCGGAGAACGAAGTGATCTCTTTCAGGCAGTGACGGTCGAAATGCAGGTCGTTGCGGTGTAATCTCAGTTCGGGGTATTTCACGTAGGCATATCCCATAATTCCCAAAGCGGATGTTCCCTGTGCGGCTACCGTGGCGATGGCTGCTCCCTTGATTCCCCAATCCAACTGCAAGATAAAGAACAAATCCAGCCCGATGTTCAGTACAACGGAAACCGCCAGAAACCAAAGAGGAGTGACGGCATCTCCTATGGCACGCAGCAATGCCGCATAGAAATTATAGATAAAGGTAAAGCCGATTCCCCAAAAGATAATCCACAAGTAATCATACATCATGCCATAAATATCTTTGGGAATCTGCAATATCCTGAGGATGGGATGAATCCAGACGAAAACCGCTATATTTAGAATCAATGTTACTGTGCCGATCAGCAGGACGGATACATAGATGCTACGGCGTAGGGAATCCGTCCGTCCGGCTCCATATTGCAAGGAAAAAACGGTTCCGCTTCCCATGGACAATCCCAGCAGGATGGAAATAAGGAAAACCATCAGCGTGTAGGCGGAACCGACGGCGGCCAATGCGCCGGAACCTATACATTGTCCTACAATCAGCGTGTCGGCTATGTTGTAACACTGTTGTAGCAGTGAGCCTATAATCATAGGTAAGGTAAAACGTAGCAGAGTGCCGGTGATGCCTCCCTGCGTCAAGTCTATTTTAGATAACATGATGTGCGTCTGTTCGATTCAATTTCTTATTTATTTTGAAATTTATTGCGAAGGTAGGGAATAAAATATCAAACAACAATAGAGATTGTCTATTTAATACCCGGAATGTTCTTTCTCCTTAAAAAGAGTTAACTTGATAATATTTTCCATAGGAAACTTTTTATTATAAGAAATATCATGTATGTTTGCATAAAGTTTCCATTGGAAATATTAAATCAAATAAAATAGTTCGATTATGAAGTATATAGTAATAGGAGGCGTAGCAGGAGGTGCAACTGCTGCCGCACGTATCAGAAGAAACACGGAACAGGCGGAAATCATTTTGTTCGAGAAGGGAGAATACATTTCGTATGCCAATTGTGGTCTGCCTTATTATATAGGAGGTGTGATTGCGGAGCGGGAAAAATTGTTTGTACAGACTCCGGAGGCTTTCGGGAAACGTTTTAACATAGATGTGCGTACCCGGTCCGAGGTAATAGCCATCCATTCTGCCGATAAGACAGTGGATATTCGTACTTCCGACGGGAAAACTTATACGGAGAGTTATGACAAATTATTGCTTTCTCCAGGTGCGTCGCCTGTTCGTCCTCCCTTGCCGGGCATTGACAATGAAGGAATTTTTACCCTACGTAATGTGAATGATACCGATGCTATCAAGAGTTACTTGCAGCAGCATAAGGTGAAACGGGCGGTAATCATCGGGGCCGGATTCATCGGGTTGGAGATGGCGGAGAATCTGCAGGAAGCCGGTGCGGAAGTGGCGGTTGTAGAGATGGCAAATCAAGTCATGGCTCCTATTGATTTCTCTATGGCTTCTTTGGTGCACGAGCATTTGTTGCAGAAAGGAGTGCATCTCTACCTGGAAAAGGCGGTGGCTTCTTTCGAGCGCACGGTCAACGGACTGGAGGTTATTTTTAAATCGGGCGAAAGGCTGCCTGCCGATATGGTGTTGTTATCCATCGGGGTACGTCCCAATACTTCATTGGCGACAGAGGCCGGACTGGAGATAGGGGAGATGCGCGGCATTAAGGTGAACGATTACTTGCAGACTTCCGACGAGCATATTTATGCGGTGGGCGACGCTATCGAGTTCCGTCATCCGCTGACTGATAGACCGTGGTTGAATTATCTGGCAGGTCCGGCCAACCGTCAGGCGCGTATTGTGCAGATAACATGGTTTTTGGAAATAAGGTTACATACGAAGGGGCTGTCGGTACTTCCATTGCCAAAATTTTTGATATGACTGTCGCTGCTTCAGGCCTTCCGGCAAAGCGGTTGAAACAGGCAGGCATTGATTATTTGTCGGCAACCATCCATTCCGGTTCCCATGCGGGATATTATCCCGATGCTTTACAGATGTCCATTAAAATAACCTTCTCTCCTGTGAACGGGAAATTACTTGGAGCGCAGATTGTGGGGTATAACGGAGTGGACAAACGTATTGACGAATTCTCGCAAGTGATTAAGCATAACGGAACTGTATATGACTTGATGGCTTTGGAGCAGGCATACGCTCCTCCTTTCTCTTCGGCAAAAGATCCTGTAGCAGTAGCCGGATATGTAGCCGGAAATATACTGAGCGGAAAGATGAAGCCTCTTTATTGGCGCGAGTTGCAGGCTGCCGATTTGAGTAAAGTTACGTTGGTTGATGTCCGTACTCCCGATGAATTTGCACTCGGTGCTTTGAAGGGGCTGTCAATATTCCTTTGGATGATATGCGCGAAAGGATGAAAGAGATTCCTCAGGATAAGCCGGTCTATTTGTATTGTGGAGTGGGGTTGAGAGGGTATCTGGCTTCTAATATATTGTTACAGAATGGCTTTGGGGAAGTAAGGAATTTAATAGGAGGTTTGAAACTGTATAAAGCGGCAACGGCTCCTCTGCCCAAGCCGAAGGAGTTCTCAAATTCCGGATCTTCAAGTTCTGATTCTTCAAAAGTTGATCATTCTGAACACAGTAAAGATTCTGCTGAAGCTTATACTATTGCCTCTTCCGTCATTCCTTCTATGAAAGCAATAAAAGTGGATGCTTGTGGCATATCTTGTCCCGGTCCTATCATGAAGCTAAAGAAGAGTATGGAAGAACTGGCGGACGGCGAACGTCTGGAGATTGTCGCTACGGATGCCGGTTTCCCCCGCGATGCCGAAGCATGGTGCCAGACTACCGGGAACCGTTTTGTCTCAGTAAAGTCAGGAGCAGGAAAGTATGAGGTAATTGTTGAGAAAAGTACTCCGCAATCTTCTTCCTCGGAGGTTTGCCGGGAGGATAAAGGGAAAACTTTTATTCTGTTCAGTGACGACCTGGACAAAGTTTTAGCTACTTTTGTACTCGCAAACGGTGCGGCGGCTACGGGAAAGAAGGTGACCATCTTCTTTACTTTCTGGGGGCTGAATGCTATCAAAAGATTGGACAAGCCTGCGGTGAAGAAAGATATCTGGGGGAAGATGTTCGGCATGATGCTGCCTTCCAGTTCTTTAAAGCTGAGGTTGTCTAAAATGAATATGGGTGGAATGGGAGCCAGGATGATGCGATATATCATGAATAAGAAAAACATCGACTCACTGGAATCTCTGCGTACTCAAGCCATTCAGAACGGAGTGGAATTTATTGCTTGCCAGATGTCGATGGATGTAATGGGTGTGAAACGTGAGGAATTGTTGGATCATGTGACTATTGGCGGAGTGGCAACCTATATGAACCGTGCCGAACAGGCGAATGTAAACTTGTTTATTTAAATTTGTATGGAGAAAATAAAATCAATATGTGTCATGAGAGAGCTGTTCAAGGCTCTCTCTGAACTTGAAACCCGCTTGATGGAACAATATGGAGTGTCATTGAATGAGGCAATGGCACTTTGTTGCATTGGCGGAGATACGCTGACAGCCAGTGTGATATCGGAAAACACAGGTCTGTCTGCTTCGCATACTTCTAAAGTCATCCGTTCCATTGAAGAGAAAGAATTAATCGTCCGTAATTTGGGGGATAAGGATAAACGGCAGATGCATTTTACTTTATCCGATAAAGGGCGTGAATGTTTGGAAGCGCTGAAAGCAAATGAAATAGAAATACCGGAACTATTAAAGCCATTGTTTAAATAAACCCTTCTCTTTTCCATTTGTTTATTCCGGATATGAAACTGGAGAAATGGAAAAACAAGTGGAAGGAGTGGAGCAATCTGCGCAAATGGCAAATATGGAAACTGAAGCTGATTGATGCCCGTCTGTATTTCGTGAGCATATTCGTGGGGCTGCTTACGGGACTGGTTGCTGTGCCTTATCACTATCTTCTCTGGTATTTCTTTGATGTGCGGAAAACTTTTTTCACGGCGCATTATCCGTGGTATTGGCATGTATTGTTGTTTTTTATCTTATGGGGGATTCTGATCTTTGTCGCTTCTTTGGTAAAACGTATGCCATTGATAGCCGGAGGCGGTATTCCTCAGACACGTGCGGCCAATAACGGTCGTATCCGTTATGAGCATCCTTTTAAGGAACTGGTGGCCAAATTCTGCGGAGGTGTGTTGGCTCTCAGTGCGGGGCTGTCCTTGGGACGCGAGGGGCCGTCTGTTCAGATAGGGTCTTATATAGGAACACTTATCTCCCGTTGGGGACATATCCTGAAAGGGGAACGGAAACAATTGCTGGCTGCCGGAGCCGGTGCGGGCTTGTCTGCCGCTTTTGCCGCTCCGTTGTCTTCTTCTTTGCTGGTAATAGAATCCATCGAGCGTTTTGATGCGCCTAAAACCGCCATTACTACCTTGTTGGCCGGCGTGGTAGCCGGAGGAGTGGCTAGTTGGATGTTCCCCACGACTCCTTATCATCTGATTAGTGCGGTCGTTCCCGGTTTATCTTTTATCCGTCAGGCAGAGCTTTATATTATCTTTGCCGCCCTTATGGCTGTCATTGCAAAGTTTTATTCGCTCATCGTTCCTTTCTTTCAAGAAGGATACCTGCCATGAAACTCTCCATTCCTGTCAAGATGTTGTATTTATTGATCATAGCTTATGCCATATCGTTAACAGAGACGAATCTGACAGGTGGCGGAGAGCAGTTTTTGATGATGCAGGGAATGAATGGAACTCATGATATCCGGTGGCTTACTATCATGATGCTTATTCATTTTGTTTTTACGCTGTTTTCTCTTTCTTCGGGTTTGCCGGGAGGAAGTTTCATTCCTACCTTGGTTACGGGAGGATTATTGGGACAAATCTTCGGGTTGGTATTGGTACAGCGCGGATGGATAGGGTATGAGAATGTGAGTTATATGATGCTGATCGGGATGGTGGCTTTTTTGGTGGCTGTGGTGCGTACCCCTTTGACTGCCATTGTTCTGATAACGGAGATTACCGGTCATTTCGAGGTGTTCTATCCTTCCATCGTGGTAGGTGGGTTGACTTATTATTTCACCGAATTGTTACAGATAAAACCTTACAATGTATTGCTGTATGACAGGATGTTCCGTAGCCATAATCCGGAGTCTTCCGAAGAGGCTGGTGCCCGCTATCATCTTTTTGTCGAGATAATGGATGGGTCTTATTTTGACGGAAAGGAAGTGGATACATTGGCTTTACCTAATCATTGTATCATTCGTAGTATACATCGGAATCGTAAAAACTTACTTCCTCAGGGGCAAACCCTGGTTCCCGGTGATCAAGTGGAGATAGAAATAGATGCGCAGGATATAGAAAAATTATACGAACCGTTGGTCAGTATGGCAAATATCTATTAAAAGATGAGTCTAAAAAAGCCCCCGTTAAAGGACGAGGGCAACCTAAATGTTTTCACAACGGAATAATCCTTATTGTGACTTGCTTCAAATTAGTATTGCAAAACTATGAAATAAATATGTAAAGAACAAGTGATTATTAGAATAATTTGATAACTTTGAAAAGTTTGATAAAATAGTTGTCTTATGAAAAATATAGTGGGTCTTGATTTGGGTACCAATAGCATAGGTTGGGCAGTAGTAAATGGAAGTGTCAATGACGATGGAAGTGAACAATTGGTTAAGATACAAGCTTCTGGAAGTCGCATCATACCTATGGATGCAGCTATGATAGGAGATTTTAATAAAGGTAATTCCATATCTCAAACTGCTGAAAGAACCAGATTGCGTGGAGTTCGTCGTTTAAGCGAACGATATCTGCTTCGCAGAGAACGGTTGCATAGAATTCTTGATATTTTAGGATTTTTGCCTTTTCATTTTGCTCAAGATTTAGATAGGCATGGTAAGATAGTTAAGGGCAAGGAACCTAAATTGGCTTGGCGTAAGAATGAAGCTGGTCAGTTTGAATTTATATTCCAAGATTCATTTAAGGAAATGCTGGAGGATTTTAAGCTAAATCATCCGAATCTGATAACAGATGATAAAAAAGTACCTTATGATTGGACTATCTACTATCTCCGTAAAAAGGGATTGACTTCTAAAATTTCAAAAGAAGAATTGGCGTGGATATTATTGAATTTTAATCAAAAGCGTGGATATTATCAATTACGTGGTGAGGAAGAGGAGGAAAATAAGAATAAATTGGTTGAATTCTATGCTCTTAAAGTGGTTGCAGTAGAGGATTCCGGAGAAAAAAAGGGAAAGGATATTTGGTATAATGTGCATTTGGAAAATGGATGGGTATATCGAAGAACAAGTAATATGCCTCTTGATTGGGTTGGAAAAACTAAAGAGTTCATTGTAACTACGGATTTAGAGAAGGACGGAACTCCGAAAAAAGATAAGGAAGGGAATGTAAAACGCTCTTTTCGTGCTCCTAAGGAAGATGATTGGTCATTGGTCAAGAAGAAAACAGAAGCGGATATTGATCAAACTCATAAGACAGTAGGTGCCTATATTTATGATACGCTTTTAGGAAATCCTAGTCAGAAAATTCGTGGAAGACTGGTGAGAACCATTGAACGCAAATATTATAAGGAGGAGCTGAAACAGATTTTGGAGAAGCAGAAGGAGTTTCACCTGGAATTGCAAGACAGAGCATTGTATGCTGCTTGTGTTGAAGAACTATATACAATAAATGAAGCACATCGGAATAATATTGGTAATCGGGATTTTACTTATTTGTTTTTAGAGGATATACTCTTTTATCAGCGTCCTCTTAAAAGCAAAAAATCATTAATAGACAATTGCCCTTATGAGGAGAATCATTGCCTTGATAAGGAAACAGGAGAGATAAAATCTTTTCCTGTAAAATGTATTGCTAAATCACATCCGTTATTTCAAGAATTTCGTTTGTGGCAATTTATAGTAAATCTGCGTATTTATAGGAAAGACCTGGCACAAGATGTGGATGTTACAAATGAGTTATTGAAGACTGAAGAAGATTATGTTGCTTTATTTGACTGGTTGAATGGTAAAAAAGAAATTGATCAAAAGGCTTTTTTGAAATATCCGCTTTTTGGACTGAAAAAAGAGGTAGAGAATTATCGTTGGAATTATGTACAAGATAAACCTTATCCATGTAATGAAACCCGTTCATCGATGTTGGCGCGGCTGGAGAAATGTGATATTTCTATTGAATTCCTGACAAAAGAGAATGAGGAAGCTTTATGGCATATATTATATTCGGTTGAAGATAAGAATGAAATAGTAAAAGCTTTGCAGAAATTTGCGGATAAACATGACTTGAATGCTTCTTTTGTTGATGTGTTTCAGAAATTCCCACCTTTTAAGAAAGAATATGGTTCCTATTCGGCAAAAGCAATTAAAAAATTATTGCCTTTAATGCGTATGGGAAAATATTGGAGTGAGAATTCAATAGATAAAGGAACGCGTGAACGGATGGATAAGATAATAACAGGAGAATATGATGAGAAAATAGAAAATAGAGTGAGGGAGAAAGCAATTCATCTTGCTGATGTTTCTGATTTCAAAGGTTTGCCTCTTTGGTTAGTGTGTTACATTGTTTATGGTCGTCACTCTGAAGCAAAAGAAATAACCCAGTGGAAATCTCCTGCTGATATTGATTTGTATTTAAGATCTTTTAAGCAAAATTCATTGCGTAATCCAATTGTTGAGCAGATTATTATTGAAACACTACGTGTTGTTCGTGATATTTGGAAACAAGTGGGAAATATTGATGAGATACATGTGGAGTTGGGGCGTGAGATGAAGAATCCGGCTGACAAGCGGAAGAAAATGACACAGCAAATGTCTGAAAATGAGAATACCAACTTGCGTATCAAATATTTGCTCACGGAATTTTTGAATCCTGAATATGAGGTTGAAAATGTTCGTCCTTATTCGCCAAGTCAGCAGGATATTTTGCGTATTTATGAAGAGGGTGTTTTAAATAGTGTTTCCGATTTACCGGAGGAAATATCGGATATATTGAAAAAGTTTACAGAAACAGACTTGAAGAAGCGTCCTTCAAGGTCAGAAGTTTTGCGTTACAAGCTTTGGCTGGAACAGAAGTATCGTTCTCCTTATACCGGTGAAGTGATTCCATTAGGTAAGTTGTTTACGCCTGCATATGAAATAGAGCATGTTATTCCCCAATCATGTTATTTTGATGATTCTTTTAGTAACAAGGTGATTTGTGAAGCGGAAGTCAATAAGCTTAAAAGCAATTTATTGGGACATGAGTTTATAGTGAAGCATCATGGGGAGATAGTGGAACTTCCTTTTGGAAAAAAAGTAAGGATCTTCACTGTGGATGAATATGAGCAATTTGTGAAAGATAACTATTCGCGTACTCGTAGTAAAATGAAAAAACTCTTGATGGATGATATTCCGGAGGAGTTTGTTGCTCGTCAGCTGAATGATAGTAGGTACATCAGCAAAGTTGTAAAGTCCCTTCTTTCCAACATCGTTAGAGAAAAAGGAGAGGAAGAAGCAATTTCAAAGAATGTAATTCCTTGTACCGGAGGAGTTACGGATCGTTTGAAGAAAGATTGGGGAATAAATGAGGTTTGGAATAAAATTATACTTCCTCGTTTTCAACGACTCAATGAGTTGACCGGCACAAATAAATTTACAACTAAAAATGTTGGGATTCAAGAAATTCCGACAATGCCTTTGGAATTGCAAAAAGGTTTTAATAAGAAAAGAATAGATCATCGTCATCATGCAATGGATGCCATAATAATAGCGTGTGCAAATAGGAATATTATTAATTATTTAAATAATGAGTCGGCAACAGCTAAGGCTGAATTATCCCGATATGATTTGCAAAAATGCTGTGTGATAAAGCTAAGACTGATAATAACGGTAACTATAAATGGGTGATCAGAAAACCGTGGGCATCGTTTACACAGGATACATATTTGGCTTTGGAAAATATAATAGTCAGTTTTAAGCAAAATTTGCGTGTTATAAATAAAGCTACCAATCACTTCTTGCATTATAATGAAGAAGGCAAAAAGATCTTTGTGAAACAGGGAAAAGGGGACAACTGGGCTATACGTAAATCCATGCATAAAGATACGGTATTTGGAGAAGTTAATTTGCGTAGGATAAAGACTGTAGCTTTAAATGAAGCGATGAAAAATCCTCAAAGCATCGTTGTGAAAGACTTCAAGAGAAAATTATTGGAACTTTGGAATTTAGGATTTGACGCGAAGAGAATAAAGAAGTACTTTGAAGATAATAGAGAAACTTGGAGTGATATAAATCTGTCTAAAATAGAGGTTTACTATTTTAGTAAAGATACTAAAGATCGATTCTTTGCTACTAGAAAACCGCTGGATACTAGTTTTGATAGAAAGAAAATAGAAAATAATATTACTGATACAGGTATCCAAAAAATATTGTTACGTCATTTGGAACTGAAAGATAATAATCCGGATATTGCTTTTTCGCCGGATGGTATTGATGAAATGAATCGTAATATTATTCAGCTGAATAATGGAAAGTATCATCAGCCTATCATTAAAGTTCGTTGGTATGAACAGGCTGATAAGTTTGCAGTAGGTCAAACAGGTAATAAATCTTCTAAATTTGTAGAGGCTGCGAAAGGAACAAATTTATTTTTTGCTGTATACGAGTCGAATATTCTAGATAAAAAGACGAATACTATAATAAAGAAAAGAAATTATGCTACCATTCCACTGAATGTTGCAATTGAACGGCAAAAACAAGGTTTACCTGTTGCACCGGAAGATGAGAATGGTAATGACCCTATTTTTGTATTGTCACCTAATGATTTGGTTTATCTTCCTACTGCTGCTGATTTAGCTAATGGTATTATTGCCCAGCCTTTGGATAGGGGAAGGATTTATAAGATGGTAAGTTGTACGGGAAATGAAGGATATTTTATACCTGCGAGAATAGCGAATCCTATTTTACAAACAATAGAATTAGGTAGTAATAATAAGGCGCAAAAGGCATGGACAGATGAAATGATAAAAGAAATATGTATGCCTATAAAAGTTGATCGTTTAGGAAATGTCTTAGAATCAAGTAGTTCATATAAAAAATAATATATTCTTATTTTATGGAAGAAAACAAAGGACAAATTCTTTTATATCAAACGGTAGATGGTGAGTCAAGAATTGAAGTAACACTATGCAATAATACAGTTTGGCTGACATTAGATCAAATGGCAGAATTATTTCAACGGAACAAATCAACGATTTCACGCCATATAAAGAATGTTTTTGAGAGTGGGGAATTACAGGAAAATTCAGTTGTTGCATTTTTTGCAACAACTGCTTCTGATGGTAAAATATATCAAGTGGCTTATTATAATTTGGATATGATTATAAGCATAGGCTATCGGGTTAAATCTTACCGTGGTGTGCAGTTTCGAATATGGGCAACACAAATACTAAAAGAGTATTTAGTAAAGGGATTTGTAATGAATGATGAGCTGTTGAAGCGTGCAGGTGGTGGAAATTATTTTGATGAGTTATTATCACGCATACGTGATATTCGTTCCTCAGAAAAGATATTCTATCGTAAAATTCTTGAAATTTATGCTTTGAGCATAGATTATGACCCAAGTACTGAGTCTACTCGATTGTTTTTTGCCACGGTTCAAAATAAAATGCATTTTTCAGTACATGGACATACGGCTGCTGAGGTTATTTACGGTCGTGCAGATGCAGGGAAAGATTTTATGGGATTAACTAATTGGACAGGAGCAGTGCCAAAGCGGAATGATATAGAATATGCTAAAAATTATTTGACAGATGATGAGTTGGATACATTAAATCGTATTGTAAGTTTGTATCTTGACTTTGCAGAATTGCACCTTGAAGTTACGAAAAGAGTGTAATTTATTGGAAATGAGCGTAGGTTAATTGCTCTTGATAGTAATAGGTTACGATTTAGTTAGTTATCTACTGCATTATCCTTCTGCGCGTTGCGTAACCTTCAAAGAACTCTTCGTATGCAAAAGTAGCTATTTAATTCGAGATTTTGATATAACTCCCGTTTTTTATCCCCTCATTCATAAGAATTTTCCGTAAAAGCGGTATTGTCCGTCGCACACCATTGCCCAAAACGAGTTTGGAACAAACGTGTGCCGACTACCGCATAGCTGGAGAAAAGGGCATTGCCTCACGCCTAAACGATGTTTAGACAGATGAAGCAATGCCCCTTTCTTTTGCGCCTATGCCAAGAGGTGCTTTTACGGGTTTTCAAATGATTTTTCTTTTTTCGCTGTCTCTTTTGCCGGAAGCGGAAAGTGAATGCAGAGTGTGTCAGCCTGCCCCATGAATGAAACAGGCGCCCACACACAGCCGGACAAACCGGGAAGAATGATTGTTGCCACCCGGCTGAACAAGTTCCGTCGGATCGGAAACAATCATACTTCCTTTGTTGTGGTTTGCCCTTTTCACGCTTCCGGTGATGTCTTTTTCCTTTTGGTGATTCTTTTTTTTACGGATTTTCCCCTGAAGTTTTTTTCTACACAATCTGCCTCTGTTTTCGTTTACCTCCATTTTGCGCCTTTCAGTAAGCCGCATCAGTCAGTCATTTTCGTTCTGGGCGCAAAGGTAATTCCGGGATTGGACGGGAAAGCAAGGTCAAGCCTCCTGTTTTCGGTAAAAATCTCCAGCCCTGCGGGTAGTATTTTGACCGAAAA
>ENA-OQBT01000148-OQBT01000148.1-human-gut-metagenome-genome-assembly--contig:-NODE-148-length-48296-cov-4.904607_pt1 | contig 48296 bp, 60 predicted proteins | sample MGYA00242749_ERZ504557 | MGnify/ENA primary metagenome ERZ504557 (study PRJEB26092, sample SAMD00036243) | human gut metagenome | host: Homo sapiens | study: EMG produced TPA metagenomics assembly of...
AAGCCGACGGCTGGGTCACGGCCGAAGCCGTCGCTCAGGCCTTGCGCGACGATACGGTCTCATTTCTGTCATGTACGCCAATAATGAAACGGGCATGGTCCAGCCTGTCGACGCCATCGGCGCCCTGGCCCGGCAGAAGGGCATCGCCTTTCACGTCGATGCCGTCCAGGCCTTTGGCTACGTGCCCATCCGCCCTTTGGAACAGGGCATCGACATGCTGACCGTGTGCAGCCATAAGATTTACGGTCCCAAAGGCGTCGGCGCCTTGTATATCCGCCACGGCCTGCAAGTCGCCGCCGAAGCTACGGCGGCCCCCCAGGAACACCGCCTGCGGGCGGGGACGGAGAACGTCGCTGCCATCGCCGGCTTCGGCAAGCTGCGGAACTCCTGGAAGCCGAACGGAACGACCGCGTCCTGGCGGCGCGGCGCCTGACCGATGCCGTCTACGAGCGGCTCATCAAGGGCGACGCCCGGTTCCACCTCAATGGCCGGCGCAATCACGTCCTGCCCAACATCATCGACTTCAGCGTCGATGGGGTGGACAGCGCCATTTTACTCATCGCCCTCGATCTCCAGGGACTGGCCGTCTCTGCCGGTTCGGCCTGCGAACCGGCGCCGTCGAGGCATCCCATGTCCTCCAGGCTATGGGAATCGAAGAGAAGTGGCTGCGCAGTAGTATCCGCTTGTCCGTAGGCAAAGAGAATACGTTAGATGAAATAAAACGAGCCGTTGCCATCATTGGCGACGCTGTCCGTAAAAGCAGAGGAGAATCATTATGAAACGAGTTGCCGTAGCTATGAGCGGCGGCGTCGACAGTTCGGTCACAGCCGGTCTCTTGAAGCAGCAAGGGTATGATGTCATCGGCATTACCCTGCGCCTGTGGGAAGAAGATCCGGCCTGCACCATCGATAACGTCCACGCCTGCTGCTCCCTCAGTTCCGTCGACGATGCCAAAGCCGTCGCCTCGGTCCTGGGGATTCCCCATTATACCTTGGATTTCCGCGATATCTTCCGGCGCGACGTCATCGACTATTTCATCGATGCTTACGTCCACGGCAAGACGCCTAATCCCTGTATTGCCTGCAATAAATTCATTAAGTTCGGCCTGCTCTGGGAGAAAGCCCGCCAGTTCGGCGCTGATTTCCTGGCGACCGGTCATTACGCCCGCATTGAAAAGGACGAAGCGACGGGAATCTATTCCTTGCTCCGCGGCACAGACCGCCGCAAGGACCAGTCCTATGTTCTCTATCAACTGACACAGGACTTGTTGCCGCATATTTTGTTCCCCATGCCGACCTGGAAAAGTCCATACGCGGGAACTGGCCAAGGAATGGGGCCTGCCGGTCTTCAATAAGCCCGAAAGCCAGGATATCTGCTTTATTCCGGACAACGATTACAAGGCTTCTTGCAGCACGAACGGAAGGGCATCTTCAAGCCCGGCGACTTCGTCGATAAAGAAGGCCATGTCATCGGCCGCCATAAAGGCATTGCTGCCTATACCATCGGCCAGCGCCGGGGCCTGAACCTCGGCGGTCCCGGCGGTCCCTATTACGTGACGGCCCTGGACGTAGCCCGGAATAAAGTCATCGTCGGCTCGGAACAGGACTTGTTCTCGAAGACGGTCCATGCCAGTGAAGCGACCTGGGTCGAACAGACGCCGGACGCTCCCTTCCGGGCCCTGGGCAAGATACGCTATGCCGCCCGGGAAGCGGCTTGCACGGTCTATCCCGACGGCGACAGCCTGCGGGTCGAATTTGACGACGCCCAGCGCGCGTCACGGCCGGCCAGGCCCTGGTGCTTTATGACGCCGGCACAGGCGAACGCGTCCTGGGCGGCGGCGTCATCCAATAAAAAAAGAGGAGGACTACCGTGTCTACAGATCATATCAGAAACTTTTCAATTATCGCGCATATCGACCATGGCAAATCGACGCTGGCCGACCGGATGCTGGAAATGACCGGCACCGTGCCCAAACGGGAAATGGAAGACCAGCTCCTCGATACGATGGATCTCGAACGGGAACGGGGCATCACCATCAAAGCCCAGTCAGCCCGTCTCATTTATGATGCTAAAGATGGCAAACAGTATACCCTGAATCTCATCGACACGCGGGGCACGTCGACTTCAATTACGAAGTATCGCGCAGCCTGGCGGCCTGCGAAGGGGCCCTGCTCATCGTCGATGCCACGCAGGCGTCGAAGCCCAGACCCTGGCCAATGTCTATTTGGCCTTGGAACACGATCTGGAAATCATTCCCATCATCAATAAGGTCGACCTGCCCAGTGCCGACCCCGACCGGGTCTGCAAGGAAATCGAAGACGTCATCGGCCTCGACGCGTCGGACGCCATCATGATCAGCGCCAAGACGGGCTACGGCGTCGACAAGGTCCTGGAAGCCATCGTCCAGCGCATCCCGCACCGGCTGACGAAGGGGACAAGCCTTGCGGGCCCTCATCTTCGACTCTCATTTCGATGCCTACAAAGGGCTATCGCCAACATCCGCATCATGGAAGGCAGCATCAAGCCGGGCCAGCGCATCCGCATGATGGCGTCGGGCAAGGAATTTGAAGTCATCGAAACGGGCGTCTTCCTGCCCCAGATGCATCCCGTCCCGTCCCTGGAATGTGGCAGCGTCGGCTATCTGGCGGCCAGCATGAAGAACGTCCGCGACTGCCGCGTCGGCGATACGGTCACCCTGCCGACAATCCGGCCAAAGAAGCTGCCGGGCTACCGCAAGGCCGTGCCCATGGTCTATTGCGGCCTCTATCCGGTAGAAACGAATGACTACGACAATCTCCGCGATGCCCTGGAAAAGCTCCACCTCAATGATGCAGCCCTCCTCTTTGAACCGGAAACATCGTCGGCCCTGGGCTTTGGCTTCCGCTGCGGTTTCCTGGGTCTTTTGCACATGGATGTCGTCCGCGAACGGCTGGAACGGGAATACAACCTGTCCCTGATCACGACGGCACCGTCGGTTATTTACCACGTCTACTGCACGGACGGGACGATGGTCGAAGTGGACAATCCGTCGCAGATGCCGGATATGACCAAAATCGACCATATCGAAGAACCCCTGGTCAAGACGACAATCATCATCCCCAAAGACATGGTAGGCACGGTCATGGAAATCTCCCAGAACCGCCGCGGCCAATACGTCACCATGGATTACCTCGACGATACGCGCGTCTCCTTGGTCTACAACCTGCCGCTGTGTGAAATCCTTTACGACTATTTCGACGTCCTCAAGTCGGCGACCCGCGGCTATGCGTCCCTCGATTACGAGCTCAACGGCTACCAGCTTCGCCCATGGTCAAGATGGACATCCTCATCAATGGCGACGTCGTCGATGCCCTGAGCGTCATCGTCCACAAGGACTTTGCCGCCCGCCGCGGCCGCGCCCTGGTCGAAAAACTGCGCAGCCTCATCCCGCGCCAGCTCTTCCAGATCCCCATCCAGGCAGCCGTCGGCAATAAGATCATTGCCCGCGAAAACGTGGCAGCCCTGCGCAAGGACGTCCTGGCCAAGTGCTATGGCGGCGATATTTCCCGTAAGCGCAAGCTCCTGGAAAAACAGAAGGAAGGCAAGAAGCGCATGAAACAGTTCGGCACCGTCGAAATCCCGCAGGAAGCCTTCATGCTGTCCTCAAAGTCGACGAAGAATGACGCTGGGCCTGTACGTCCACATCCCTTTCTGCCGCCATAAATGCCTGTACTGCGACTTTCCGTCCTATGCCGGCCTGGAGCGCTATTGCGACGCTACGTCCAGGCACTGTGCCGGGACATCGCCGCGTCTCCTTATGCCGGGGAAGAAGCCGATACGATATACATCGGCGGCGGCACGCCGTCCCTGCTGGCGGCCGGCGAAATCGGCCGCATCCTGGAGACGCTGAGGCGGACCTTCCGCATCGCTGACGATGCAGAAATTACCATGGAAGCCAATCCGGACAGCCTGAGCTATGACAAGGCGGCAGCCCTGGCCGATTGCGGCGTCAACCGCCTGAGTCTGGGCGTCCAGTCCTTTTCCGACGCCATGCTGTCCTTCCTGGGCCGGGTCCACACGGCGGCCCAGGGGGAAAGGGCCATCCAGGCGGCTTACGATGCCGGCATCCACAACCTGTCCCTGGACCTCATGTACGGCCTGCCGGGCCAGACCTTGACCGATGTCCGCTGCGACGTGGAGCGCCTGTCTCAGCTGCCCGTCGTCCACGCGTCCATTTACAGCCTCATCGTCGAAGACGGGACACAGCTCAAAGCCGGTCTGGAGAAAGGGGATTGGCAGCTGCCGCCAGACGAGGCGACGGAAGCCATGGCCCGGACGGTCCACGACGCCATGCACCGTTATGGTTTTCATCACTACGAGATTTCCAGCTATGCCAAGGGCCCTTTCGAGTCGCGCCACAACAGCAAGTACTGGACCTATGAGCTACATCGGCTTCGGCGTGTCGGCCCATTCCTTCGACGGGAAGATGCGCTGGGCCAACGTGGCCAACATCCCGGCCTATATCCAAAAGGCCGGGAAGGGGAGTGTCGTCGCCGAGTCCGTCGCCATCGACGCCGAGCGGGTCGTCGAAGATTACTGCTTCCTGGCCCTGCGCCGCCGTGCCGGCATCGACTACGGCGATTATGCCCGCCGCTTCGGGAAAGCCATTGAAGACGACTTCGGTCCCGTCATCGACCAGCTCGTCCGCCAGGGCCTTCTGGAACGCACGGCACAGGGCTGCTGCCTCAGTGAAGAAGGTTTAGGCTATGGCAATTATGTATTCAGTAAATTTATACGATGAACTTCAGAAATTGTTGACAAATGACGCCAATCTGAGTATAATTTCATTGTGTGCAGTAAAAGCACTCCCTATCATACCTTGGAGGGAGGGATAATAGAATGGCAGAAATCAGAGTTGGTAAAAACGAAACGTTAGACAGCGCACTTCGCCGCTTCAAACGTTCTTGCCAAAAGGCAGGTGTTCTTTCCGAAGTACGGAACGTGAACACTACGAAAAACCGAGTGTACGGAGAAAGAAAAAATCCGAAGCAGCACGGAAACGGAAGTACAGAGCATAATCGTCAAATGTAAGAAGGGTGATAGCATGTCTCTTAAAGAAGAACTGCTTCAGGACATGAAAGCGGCTATGAAAGCCAAAGAAGCTGGTAAAACGGCTTTGTCCGTCATCCGCATGGTCCGTTCGGCCATCCGCAACACGGAAATCGACGGCAAATGCGAACTCGATGACGCTGGCGTCGGCGCCGTCATTGCCAAAGAAATGAAACAGCGCAAGGAATCGTTGGCTGAGTTTGAAAAGGCAGGCCGCAGCGACCTCGTCGAAGAAACGAAGGCAGAAATGGCCGTACTGGAAAAGTACATGCCCAAACAGCTCACAGCCGATGAAATCCGCCAGATCGTCAACGATGCCGTTGCCGGTCAGAGCGGTCTCAAGATGGGCGACGTCATGAAGCTCGTCATGCCGAAAGTCAAAGGTAAGGCTGACGGCAAGCTTGTTTCACAGATTGTTCGAGAAATTTTACAAAATAATTAGTTTTGTTAGATTTTTATAAAAATCTATTGACAAATAGACTGATTGATTGTATTATTTTAACATGATTTGAAAATAAAATAAGTCATGAAACAAGAGTCAAAGAAGACTCCGAACCTTAACCACAGGGGCGGAGTCTTTTTTTCACCCAAAGGAGGAGTCATGATGACTAAAGATGATTTAGTATATGTAATCCCTGCAGGTCAATATGGTAAAGAAGGTGTGCTGGCCTTACTCGAACAGCACCCGGAAATTAAATTTGTATCTCTCGTAGGCATCGACCTCGCCGGCAACGATACGGACGAAAAGATTCCTATTAGTGTATTCTTCGATGAATACGATAAATTCTTCAATGCAACGGCTTTCCAGACAGACGGTTCTTCCGTCGTCCTGCCGGGCATTGCTACCTTGTCCAATGCCCGTGTTGACATCAAAGCCGACCCGAGCGTCAACTGGTTCATCGACTACAATGACGGCAATATCGATCCAGAAACGGGCAAACCTGTCGGCACGCTCCGTATTCCGAGCTTCCTCCGCCATGCTACGGGCTTTATCGATTCTCGTTCCATCCTTCGCAATACCTGCGATTACGTAGGCGACCAGATTTTGGCTCTTGTTAAAAAATACGGCATTAAAGGTACGTCCATCAATCCGGACGATATCGAAAAGATTGTCTTCACGACGGCTACCGAATTGGAATTCTGGGTCAAGACGCCGAGCCAGGATGTCGCTACTCGTCTCCTTTCGGCATCCCAGAAGATGCAGGAACAGTATTGGCAGCGTACACACGGTGTCGTCCGTACGGCACTTGAACAGACCGTTGAACGCTTGGAAAAATACGGCTTTGCTCCGGAAATGGGCCATAAAGAAGTCGGCGGCGTTAAAGCACAGATCGATGATTCCGGTAAATTGACCTTCGTCCTGGAACAGCTCGAAGTCGACTGGAAATATACGAGCGACCCTGTACAGACAGCAGATAACGAAATCGCTGCCCGTATCATCGTCCGCGAAGTCTTCCGTGAAAACGGCCTCGAAGTTACTTTCCAGGCTAAACCGATCCACGGTGTTGCCGGTTCTGGCGAACATACCCATTTTGGTATCGGTGCCATCATGAAGAACGGCAAATTCGTCAACCTCTTCAACCCGGACGACATGAAGAGCGAATTCCTTTCGGCTCTTGGTTATGGCGCTATCATGGGTATCCTCAAACACTACGAAGTCATCAACCCTTCGTATCGTCGACGACGGACTCCTTGAACCGTTTGAAACCGGGGTTTGAAGCTCCTGTTTGCATCGTAACGGCTCTCGGCGGGGAAACACCGGACGTTCCGACTCGTAACCGTTCCGTCCTGGTCGGCCTCATCCGTGATATTGCCAGCCCGGCAGCTACGCGTTTCGAACTTCGTGCTCCGAACCCGTTCACCAATACGTTCATTGCCATTGCCATGTGCTATCTCGGCGCCTTGGATGGTATCAAATATGCACTCTCCAGTGGCAAATCGACGGCTGAACTCTTAGCTGAACTCTCTAAGAAACCGGGCGAAGATGCCGATTACCTGGAAAAAGACCGCGCTTATCGTTCTGAAGTCGACGTCTTCGAAAACTTCAACGACGAAGAACGCAATGCCATGTTCGGCAAAGCTCCGCGCACGGTCTGGGAAAACTTCAAAGCCCTCTCGACGTATCCAGAAAAACTGGACGACCTCGCTTGCGATGCTTTCCAGAAACGCATCATGGAATCCTTCAAACTCGGCGCTCTCAGCCGCTGGGCTCTGGAACTCCAGTACCGCATCATTCCGGAAAACCTCTCGAAAGTCATCGCTGCCGAACAGCTCCATGCTGACGGTGACAGCAATGCCCTCGAAGTCGAACGCTGGACCAAGATCAATGCTCTCCGTACGGAACTGGGCCGTGACACGGAAAAGAGCCTGTCCATCTTCTCCAAGATCAAACAGGCCCTGGCTGCTGATGACTACGATACCGCTTCGAACCTCATGGTCGAAATGAGCGATAAAATGGATCAGCTCACTGACATGTATTACGAATATTCTCATAACGCTTTCTAATACATCGTTTGGATGTAAAAAGGAGCTGTCGCAATGCGACAGCTCCTTTTTCGGTCCCTTTGGACCGCGGCGGCCTGCGCCCTTTAAAAATGGAAGGTCACGCCGGCGCCGACGCCGTGTTCGTTGTCGCCGTCTTCGGGCATATAGTTATGGTAATTGATGTTCAATCCCCAGCCGAAGGCGATGTTGTAGTTGAGGCCGGCCTGGGTTTCGGCGAAATGCGAGCCTTTGACATAAGTCGCATAGGCTGGAGACCCAGGATGTGGGGTGCAGCGATGCCGATGCCGCCGTAGAAGGACGTCGAGCTCGCTTGGTCGTCGATGTTGTTGCGCCAGCCGCCGAGGAGCTGGACTTTCGAGCCGATGACGTTGTATTTGGCATAGATGTCGTTCTGGTTGCCGTACTGGTCGCGGTCGGCTCGTTTGTAGCCAATCGTCGTCCGCGGCAGGACTTTGGCTTCGGCGTACTGTTCTTTCGTGCCGACGCGAGGCTGACGCCGGCTTCGGGCAGGACGGACAGGGCAAAGGCCTGGGGCAGGGCCAGGACCGTGCAGGCCAGCAGGGCTGTGGTCAATTTCTTTAACATAAGTATCTCTCCTTTATCGCAGCTATTATTTCAATTCCAGGCCGACCGGGCAGTGGTCGCTGCCGGTGATGTCGGTATAGATGGATGCTTTGGCCAGGCGGCTGTCCAGGTCCTTCGTGGTCAGAAAGTAGTCGATGCGCCACCCGGCATTGTTCTGACGGGCTTTGAAGCGGTAGCTCCACCACGAATACACGCCGGTCACATCGGGGTAGAAGTAGCGCCACGTATCGGTGAAGCCCGCCGCCAATAGGTCGGTCATTTTCTGCCGTTCTTCGTCAGAGAAGCCGGCATTCTTTCGGTTCGTCTTGGGGTTCTTGAGGTCGATTTCTTCATGGGCTACGTTGAGGTCGCCGCAGACGATGACCGGTTTTTCCTGGTGCAGGTCCAGCAGGTATTGACGGAAATCGTCTTCCCATTTCATGCGGTACGGCAGGCGGGCCAGCTCGCTCTGGGAATTGGGTGTATAGCAGGTTACGAAGTAATAATCGGGAAATTCCAGGGTAATCAGGCGCCTTCGTGGTCGTGTTCGTCGATGCCCATGCCGTAGCGGACGGACAGGGGGGCAGGCGGGTGAAGATGGCCGTGCCGCTGTAGCCTTTGCGGTCGGCGTAGTTCCAGTATTGTTCATACCCGGGCAGGTCCAGGTCGATCTGGCCGGCCTGGAGCTTCGTTTCCTGCAGGCAGAAGACGTCGGCGTCGAGGGCCTGGAAGATATCCAGGAAGCCTTTCTTCATGACGGCCCGCAGGCCGTTGACGTTCCAGGAAATAAATTTTGTCATGCAAATCACCTTTCTTCCTTATATATCTAGGATATTGATACATTTTTTGTTATAATGAATGTAAACTATAACAATGATGACGTACAGCCATGGAATAGCGTGGCGTGGAACCGCGCATACTCGTCCTTATTGTATAAAATCGCTGTACGATTGTCAAAACAATGAAGCAGGTGATAGTATGGCAGTACATGAATTGGCAGGTACTAAAGTAAGAAAAGAAGACTACATTGATTTGAACGCCATCGCTGCGGCATATCATTCGACGCATCCCGATGTGACGGATCCTCATCAGCAGGTCCGCTTCGGCACGTCAGGCCATCGCGGCCAGGCCGGCAACGGCAGCTTTACCGAGGACCACGTCGCGGCCATTACCCAGGCCGTCTGCAACTTCCGCAAACAGTTCGGCGCGGAAGGGCCGCTGTTCGTCGGCGAAGACACCCATTATTTATCGAAACTGGCTTATGAAACGGTCTTGTCCGTCCTGGCAGCCAACGGCGTCACGGCTTACGTCGATAGCGAAGGCGATTTCGTACCGACGCCGTCGGTATCGCGGGCCATCCTGCGCTACAACCGCCGTCGCGAAGAACGCCTGGCCGACGGCTTGATCATCACGCCGTCCCATAATCCTCCGGAACACGGCGGTATCAAGTATAACCCCATTACCGGCGGGCCGGCCGGCTCGGACATCACCAAGGCCATCGAAACGGAAGCCAACCGCCTCCTGGCAGGCCATAACCAGGACGTCAGGATGATGGCCTATGACCAGGCCAAAGACAGCGCGTTCGTCGTCCCTTACGACTACAAGGGCCTTTACGTGGCGGAACTGGAATCCATCATCGACATGGACGCCATCCGCGATGCCAAGCTGCGCATCCTGGTCAATGTCCTGGGCGGGTCGGGCATGAATTACTGGCACCAGATTTCCGATGTGTATCGTCTCGACCTGACTTCGTCAACGATACGTATGATCCGCAGTTCACGTTCATGAATTACGACCACGACGGCAAGGTCCGCATGGACTGCTCATCGGCCTATGTCATGTCGGCCGTTACCGGCCAGGCCGCCGATTACAACCTCATCCTGGCCAATGACCCGGACTACGACCGCTTCGGTATCGTTTCCGGCGCGGAAGGCATGATCTCGGCCAATGCCTTCCTGACCGTCGCCGCTCATTACCTCATGACCCACCGCAATTTCGAAGGCCTGGCATCGCCAAGACCGTCGTCACGACGGATATGCTGGCCCGGGCAGCCAAGCTCCTCGATATCCCCCTCTATGAAGTACCGGTAGGCTTCAAGTATTTCGGTCCCCTCTACACGGAAGGCAAGATCGCCTTTTCCGGCGAAGAAAGTGCCGGCGGCTCCTTCATCGCCAAGGACCGCAGCGTCTGGACGACCGACAAGGACGGCATGATCATGTGCCTCTTGGCTGCGGAAATCCGCGCCGTTACGGGCAAGTCGCCCATCGAATATTACAACGACCTTTGCGAAAAACTGGGCCGGCCTTATACCATGCGCAGCGATGCGCCGGCAACGCTGGAAGAAAAAGATAAGATCAGCGCCCTTACGGAAGACGACGTCACGGAAAAGACTTTGTGCGGCAGCCCGATTACGGCGGTCCTCTCCAAGTCTCCCTACGGTGATTTCGCCATCGGCGGCGTCAAGATCACGACCGATGACGGCTGGGTCGCCGCCCGCCCGTCCGGCACGGAAGACCTGTACAAATTGTATGCCGAAAGCTTCGTCTCGCCAGACCAGGCCGGCAAGCTCCTGGAAGAAGGCAAGGCCCTCATCAGCAAGGCCCTGAATAAATAGTCTGTTTGATGTTATATGTTTGACGTTTGATGTAGATGGAGTGAAATTAGAAACCGTCACATCAAACGTCAAGCTTCAAACATCAAACTCGGCATGATGGCAGGACCTTCGTGCGATAGGCCCCTGTATAGGGCAGTTTGTCGTCAATTCTATCATTTCGTATGCAGACAGTGGAAATCAGTACGCTACCTGTGCTATAATAGGGAAGCATGGAATTTAATAACAAAAAGGAGTGGACAGCTGTGAAAGTTGTAATCACCGTAGTTGGCGTGGACCGTACCGGTATCATCGCGCCGTCAGCCAGATCATGGCAGAAAATAAAGTCAATATCCTTACGATCAATCAGGTCATTTTGGATGGCATTTTTAACATGGCCATGATCGTCGACATGGACAATTCCGACATCACCTTAGATACCTTGCAGGATTTGCTCAAACAGAAGGGCGATGCCCTGGGCGTTGAAATCCGGGCGCAGAACCAGGCTATTTTTGACGCAATGCATCGTGTAGGCTAAGGAGATATGATATGCTGACAATCCAAGACGTACTTGAAACGAATCAGATGATTCAGAAGAACAACCTTGACGTCCGCACCATCACCATGGGCATCAGCCTCCTCGACTGCTGCGCCAGCGACGGCAAGACCTTGTGCAACAATATTTACGATAAGATTACGAAATACGGTGAACACTTAGTTGAAACGGGGGAAGCCATCTCCCGTGAATATGGCGTGCCCATCATCAATAAGCGCGTTTCCGTAACGCCTATCAGCCTCGTCGCCGGGGCCAGCGACCTGACGAGTTACGTCGACGTCGCCCGGACCCTCGACAAAGCGGCCAAGGAAATCGGCATCAACTTCATCGGCGGTTTCTCGGCCTTGTCGAACGGGGCATGAGCAAAGGCGACCGCATCCTCATCGACTCCATCGCCGAAAGCCTGGCTGTGACCGACCTCGTCTGCAGTTCCGTTGCCGTCGGCTCGACGAAAGCCGGCATCAACATGGACGCTGTCGCTGAAATGGGACGCGTCTTCAAGGACCTGGCCGAACGGACGAAAGACCAGGATGCTTTAGCTGCGCCAAACTCGTCGTCTTCTCCAATGCCGTCGAAGACAATCCCTTCATGGCCGGCGCCTTCCACGGCGTCACCAATGGCGACTCGTGCATCAGCGTCGGTGTCAGCGGCCCGGGCGTCGTCAAAGTCGCTCTGGAACAGGTCAAAGGCCAGCCCTTTGACGTCGTTGCCGAAACCATCAAGAAGACGGCCTTCAAGATCACCCGCGTCGGCCAGCTCGTCGCCATGGAAGCGTCGAAGCGCCTCAACATGCCTTTCGGCATCATCGACCTGTCCCTGGCTCCGACACCGGCTGTCGGCGACAGTGTCGCTTCCATCCTGGAAGAAATGGGCCTGGAAAGCTGTGGTGCCTGCGGTACGACGGCAGCTCTGGCCCTGCTCAACGACGCCGTCAAGAAAGGCGGTCTCATGGCTTCGTCCCGCGTCGGCGGCCTGTCCGGAGCTTTCATCCCGGTCAGTGAAGATAAGGGAATGCTCGAAGCCGTCGGCCGTGGCAGCCTGAGCTTGGAAAAACTGGAAGCCATGACCTGTGTCTGCTCGGTCGGCCTCGACATGATCGCTATCCCCGGCAATACGCCGGCCTCGACCATTTCGGCCATCATCGCCGACGAATCGGCTATCGGCATGATCAATAATAAGACGACAGCCGTCCGCGTCATCCCCGTACCGGCAAGGACGTAGGCGACAATGTTGAATTCGGCGGCCTCCTCGGCCATTGCCCGATCATCAACGTCAATAAATACAAGTCGGATGAATTCATTGCCCGCGGCGGCCGTATCCCGGCGCCCATGCGCAGTCTGACGAACTGATAGATTAATGGAAAGTAGGCGTGTGTTGTGCTCCAATATGTTGTACCCTTTGTAATCGCATTAGTCGTTTCCTATGCTTTGACGCCGAGCGTCAAGAAATTGGCCATCAAGATCGGCGCCGTGGACCGGCCCAATGCAAGAAAGGTACATACTCATGTCATCCCGCGGCTCGGCGGCTGGCAATCTATATCGGCTTCATGGCAGCCGTCCTGTTCTGCGTGCCCTTGCAGCATGAACTGGTCGGGATGCTCCTGGGCTGCACGGCCATCGTCGCCGTCGGCATCTGGGACGATATCTGCAATATCCCGGCCAAGGTCAAGCTCGTCGGTCAGATCCTGGCCGCCTGCATACCCATCGCCTTTGGCATCCAGATCGAATGGCTGACCAATCCTTTTGGTGATATCATCGTCTTACCGGAGCTCATTGCGATTCCCGTGACGATTTTCTGGATTATCGGCTTCACCAATACGGTGAACCTCATCGACGGCCTCGACGGCCTGGCAGCCGGCGTCGCTTTCATCGCATCCATTTCGATGTTCCTCTTGGCTTATAACCTGAACCAGTTCCTGCCGGCCCTGGTCATCGTCTCCATGGCAGGGGCAGCCCTGGGCTTTTTGCAGTACAATTTCAACCCGGCCAAGATCTTCATGGGCGATACGGGCAGTATGCTCCTCGGCTATACCCTGTCCGTAGCGGCTGTATTAGGGCTGGTCAAGACGGCGGCTACCGTAGCCCTCGTCGTGCCCATCATCGCCCTGGGCCTGCCGATCCTCGATACGACCTTTGCTATCATCCGCCGCAAGATGAGCGGTGTCCCCATTTTCCAGCCTGACAAGGGCCATCTGCATCATCGCCTGCTGGCCCTGGGCATGACACAAAAGCAAGCTGTATTAATAATGTATTTTGTCAGCATGATTCTCGGCATCGTAGCCTCTTTGTAGCCAACGTGAGCTATAAGACGGGTATCGTGACTGTCCTGGTCGTTCTTGCCGTCATCATCTATTCGGCAAAACGCATTGGCATATTGCGCAAATCAACGACCGATTCTACCCACAAGCAGTAGTGGTGGAATCGGTTGTCTTATAAGGAGGTTTTTTGATTATGATCAAGGTAATGACTGTATTCGGTACGCGGCCGGAAGCCATCAAGATGGCGCCTGTCGTACTGGAATTACAGAAACATGCCGACAAGATCCAGACCATCGTCGCCGTTACGGCCCAGCATCGCCAGATGCTCGACCAGGTTTTGGATCTCTTCCGGATTACGCCGGACTATGACTTGGATATCATGTCCCAGGGGCAGACGCTGTACGACATTACGACCAAGTCCCTCATGGGCCTGAAGGATGTCCTGGCCAAGGAAAAACCGGACCTGGTCCTGGTCCACGGCGATACGACGACGACCTTCGCCGGCGCCCTGGCTTCGTATTACCAGCAGGTCCCGGTAGGCCACGTCGAAGCCGGTCTGCGGACAGGGGACATCTATTCGCCGTTTCCGGAAGAAATGAACCGCAAGCTGACCGGTGCCATCGCGGCCATCCACTTTGCGCCGACGTCGACGGCCAAGGCCAACCTGCTCAAGGAAAATGTGGACCTTCTCATATCTATGTGACGGGGAACACCGTCATCGACGCCTTGATGACGACCGTCGCCGGCGACTATGACTTCGGCGACGACTTGAAATCCGTCGACTTCCAGAACCACCGGGTCATCCTCTTGACGACGCACCGCCGGGAAAACCTGGGCGAACCGATGCGCCACATCTATAAGGCCCTGCGCCGCATCATCGAAGAGATCCCCGATACGGAAATCGTCTTTCCCGTCCACCGCAATCCGCTGGTCCGCAAGGTCGTCGAAGAAGAACTGGCCGGTGTCGACCGCATCCATCTCATCGACCCCATGGAATATGAACCTTTCGCCAACCTCATGAGCCTGAGCAGCCTCGTCCTCACAGACTCTGGCGGTATCCAGGAAGAAGCGCCGTCCCTTGGCAAGCCCGTCTTGGTCCTGCGCAATACGACGGAACGGCCGGAAGCCGTCGAAGCCGGTACGGTACGCCTCATTGGCACGGACAAAGACGTCGTCTATGCCGAAACGAAACGCCTCCTGACCGACCAGGCCGCCTACGATGCCATGAGCAACGCCGTCAATCCCTATGGCGACGGCAAGGCTTCGCAGCGCATCGTCCAGGCCATCCTCCACGATTTTGCCGGAGAAGAAGGCCTTCCCGACGATTTCAGCCGGTCTTGATTATCTGTAGCTATACTGAGAATTGTTTTTAGCTATAACGTTTGATTTTCTTGAAATTTATATTGCTTTTCCCGATTTTCCGTGCTAAAATAAGCCAATAATCGTTGCAGGCAGTATATGCATACTATACCTGACGATTATGGGAAAACTGCCATCGCCCGAGCAGGAGTGTATGTAATATGAGACATCATGATGATTCTCACGATGACAAATTAAATCACATGAAGCTTTGGGATATTGTCGTCATTGCCGGTTCCCTGGGCTTGTCTCTCTTCGTCTGTATCTGTGTCGGCGTCGCATGGGCCGCTTCATCGATGTCCATGCCGGGACGTCGCCGTGGGGACTGATCATCTTTTCCCTCATCGGTGCCGTGTCCGGGTTCTGGACCTTGTATAAGAAAGCCTTATCCTATCAGCAGGATGAGGACCGCCATGGCCGGCATCAGGGCAAATGAGCATCACGGAGGATAGCCTATGGAAGAGTTCTATGCCTATGTAAAGGCAACAATATACAAACTCATTGGTTTTACATGTATCGTCGCAGCCGTCCTTTTTGCCGGCGGCTGGTGGCAGTACATGAGTGGCTGGTGTATCGGCAGCGGCTTGAACATCGTTTATTTCTTCATGCTCAGCAGCCGTTCGGTACGAGCCTTAAAATTGCCGCCCCCGCAGGCGGCGTCATTCATCCGCGGCGGTGCCGTGTTCCGGCTGGTCTTCATCTGCCTGGCCGTCATCGTCATCCTGCAGTTCCCGTCCATCTCCCTGGGGGCTGCCGTGGCCGGTATCTTTTCGTACCGCGTCCTCGTCTTTGCAGATGTATTGACTGCACGTCTCAGACGGTAAAGGAAAGGAGGTATTGCGTATGGAATTACATGCAGGGCATCATATGGTCGTTCAGCTCCTGGGTCTGAATGTCAACCTGGATACGCTCATGATGACCTGGCTGGTCGCAGCTTTGGTCATCATCGTCACTGTCGCTGCGACAAGGGGCCGGTCCCTCGTCCCGTCAGGACTTCAGAACGCCATGGAAATCGTCATCGAAGCATTGCTCGACCAGTTCAAGGAAACCTTAGGGCCGAAATACGGCCAGGTCGTCTCGGTCTTGCTGACGATGTTCCTGTTCATCCTCTTCGCTAACGAATTGGGCATGCTGCCGAATCCGCATGTCCTGGCTTCGCCGACGAATGACTTGAATACGACTGTCGCCCTGGCACTGGTTTCTTCCTTTATGTCCATTTCATGGCCTTGAAGAACCAGGGGTTCAAAAAGCATTTCAAGCACTTCTTCAAGCCCTTTGCGCCGTTTGTCATCATCAATCTGATGGAAGAAATCACCAAGCCCTTGACCTTGGCCTTCCGTCTCTTTGGCAACATCCTGGCCGGGGAAATCCTCTTGGAAGTCCTGTACTTCCTCGTGCCTGTCGCCGTCCCGATGATCTGGCTCCTGTTCAGCTTCGTCATCGGCCTCATCCAGGCATTCATCTTCACCATTCTGACTACATCGTATCTGGCACCGTCCTTTACGGAAGAATAATGAAAGCTCAGATACTGGTTACAACTTAGGAGGTTATTTACTATGGAAAAAGCTCTCGTATTGGCATTATCTGCATTTGGTGCATGCTTAGGTATTGGTTTGGCAGCCCTCGGCGCTGCTATCGGTGACGGCCACGCTGCTTCGAAGATGCTCGAAGGTACAGCCCGTCAGCCGGAAATGGGCGGCAAGCTCCTCGTAAACATGCTTATCTCCATCGGCCTGATCGAATCCATGCCGATTATCGCAGCTGTCATCGCTATCGTATTGGTCTTCGCCAATCCGTTCGTCAGCCTGCTCTAATCCGAGGATTCTAATCTACAGCCGGGGAGGGAAGTACATTGGTTAGTATTAATGGTACCTTGCTGTTCCAGTTCATCAACTTCTTCGTATTAGTTGCCATTTTGGCAAAGTTCGCCTATAAACCGCTGCTCAAAGTCCTGGAAGATCGCCGCAACAAGATTGCGTCGGACCTCGACAACGCAGCCAAAGCCCGGGAAACGGCTGAAAAGATGAAAGCCGATTATGAAGCCCAGATCCGCGATGCCCGTGCAGAAGCCCAGGCCATTGTCGACAAAGCTGTCAAGCAGGCCGACAAGGAAGCCCAGGCCCAGCTGGAAGCCATCCGCGCCCAGATCGCCCGGGAAAAACAGATCGCCCAGACGGAAATCGCCAACGAACGGGAAGCGGCTATCCGGGAAATGCGTAATGAAGTAGTCACACTGTCTATGGCTGTGGCAGAAAAACTGCTCCAGAAAAACATGGATCCTGACATGAACGCAAAACTGGTAGCCGATTGTATCGACCAGCTCCAGACGCACCGCGTAAAGGGGAACTGATCTTATGATACCCGAAACGATCTACAGCAAATACAGCCAGGCGATGTTCGACATCGCCAGCGAACAGAAGAAGCTACTGAGTTCGGAACAGAACTGAAAGGCGTGCGGGACACGTTCCAGGAAAATCCCGATTTGTGGAAATTCCTGAATCATCCCCTCGTACCGCCGCAGTCTAAAAAAGACACACTTGCAAAGATTTTCAAAGACAGCCTGTCGCCGATCGTCCTGCAGTTCATGTACGTCATGATCGACCGGCGCCGCGAAGCGGCCCTGTTGCTTGCCATCGACGGGTTCATCGATTTGGCCCGCAAGGCCCAGCACATCGAAGTGGCCAAGATCCGCGTCGTCAAACCGCTGTCCAAGAAAGAAGAAACAAAATTAGTTGCCAGCCTGGAAGCCATGACGGGGCAGCACATCGAACCGCTGTACTACGTCGACCCGTCGCTCATCGGCGGCATGGTCATCCAGATCGGCGACAAATTAATAGACGGCAGCCTCCGGCGGCAGCTGCGCGATATGCAGCATAAACTGCTCCAGGCTGACGTGACGAATGGGGTGACGGACGAATAATGAAAATGAAGCCAGAAGAAATAACGGCTATAATCAAGAAACAAATCGAAGATTATAATGTGGAAATGAACGTCGACGATGTCGGCACCGTTCTGGAAGTCGGGGACGGCATTGCCCACATTTACGGTTTGGACAAAGCCATGTCCGGGGAACTGCTGGAACTGCCGCACGGCGTTTACGGCATGGCCCTGAACCTGGAAGAAGACAACGTCGGCGCCGTATTGCTCGGCGATGACGCCCTCATCAAGGAAGGCGACACGGTCCGCCGTACAGGCCGCGTCATGCGTGTCCCTGTTGGCGAAGCCATGATCGGCCGCGTTGTCAACCCCTTGGGTATGCCTATCGACGGCAAAGGGGAAATCAAGACCAAAGAATCGCGCCTGATCGAAGTCAAGGCCTTCGGCATCGCTGACCGCCAGCCGGTCAAGGTACCGCTCCAGACAGGCCTCAAGGCTATCGACTCCATGGTCCCTATCGGCCGTGGCCAGCGTGAACTCATCATCGGTGACCGTGGTACCGGCAAGACGGCCATCGCCATCGATACGATTCTGAACCAGAAGGATACGGGCGTCATCTGCGTCTACGTCGCTATCGGCCAGAAAGCTTCGACCGTAGCCCGTGTCGTCCGCACGTTGGAAGAAAACGGCGCCATGGCCTATACCATCGTCGTCGCCGCTACGGCTTCCGACGGCGCACCGCTCCAGTACCTGGCTCCGTATTCCGGCGTTTCCATGGCCGAATACTTCATGCTTCAGGGCAAGGACTGCCTCTGCGTCTACGATGACTTGTCCAAACACGCTCAGGCTTACCGTGCCATGAGTCTGCTCCTCCGTCGTCCGCCAGGACGTGAAGCTTATCCGGGCGACGTATTCTACTTACATTCCCGTCTCCTCGAACGAGCTGCTAAATTGTCGGATGAACTCGGCGGCGGTTCGATTACGGCCCTGCCGATCATCGAAACCCTGGCCGGTGACTTGTCGGCTTATATCCCGACCAACGTCATTTCCATCACAGACGGCCAGATCTTCCTGGAAACAGAAGCCTTCAACTCCGGGATCCGCCCGGCTATCAACGTCGGCCTCTCCGTATCCCGTGTCGGCGGGTCTGCCAGATCAAGGCCATGAAGAAGATTGCCGGTACGCTCCGCCTGAGCCTGGCTCAGTACCGTGAACTGGCTGCTTTCGCCCAGTTCGGTTCCGACTTGGATAAGAGCACGAAAGCCCAGATCGACGCCGGCGAACGGACGATGCAGCTCCTCATTCAGCCGCAGTACCATCCCATGCCTGTCGAAGACCAGGTCATGCAGATTTATTTGGCCGTCAAGAACTACCTCATGCCCGTCCAGGTTGAGGAAGTTTCGCAGTTTGCAGACGGTTTCATTAAATTCATGCACAGCAATTATCCCGAAGTCGGCGAAAGCATCAAGTCGACGAAGGAACTCGGCAAAGATGCAGAAGCAACGCTTCAGAAAGCCATCGCTGAATACACTAAGCAGTACGGCGCTTCTCACGAACTGATCAAAGAGGAGGAATAAGCTATGCCGAGTGCACGCGAAATAAACAGACGTATTAAATCCGTCACCAATACCCAGCAGATCACTAAGGCCATGAAGATGGTTTCTTCCGTGCGACTGCGCCGTGCACAGGATCGGGCACTGGCTACCGCCCCGTATACCGAAAAAATGGAAGGCATGCTGCAGCGCCTGTCTGCGGCTTCTCCCGATGCTGGCAATCCCTTGTTCACGCCGCATGACGAAGTCAAGAAGACTTGCTACATCGTCATCGGCTCGGACAAAGGCCTGGCTGGCGCCTTCAATTCCAACGTCAACAAGGCCATGGTCTCGGTCCTCAAGGACAAACCCCGCGACGCATCGATGCTTCTCGTCGCCGGCCGCAAGCCCATTGAGTACCTCAAGCACTTGCACCTGGTGCCGGAAAAGAAGTGGTCCGGTTTTTCGGATAAGCCCCAGTTCAGCCACGCCCAGCAGATTGCCCACTTGGCGACGCAGAAATTCCTGGCTGGCGAAGTCGATGAAGTCTACGTCATTTATACGCACTTCAAATCGGCCTTGTCCCAGGACACGAAAATCGTCAAGATGCTGCCCATTTCCCAGCAGGAAGGCCAGCAAGCATCCGGTCCGCGGGAAGAATATCTCTTCGCGCCAGATGCCAAGCTCGTCCTCGATGCCCTGCTGCCGCAGTATCTGGATCTGTTCATTTACAACAGCCTCCTTCAGTCCGCTGCCAGCGAACTCGGTGCCCGCATGACGGCCATGACGTCGGCTACGGACAACGCAGGCGAACTGATCGATAAACTGACTGTTACGTACAATAAAGTCCGTCAGGCTGGTATCACCAACGAATTGACGGAAATTGTCAGCGGCGCCAACGCATTGCAGTAAGGCCCGTCTGTCAACGATTCTGAAAGAGAGGAGAACCTCTTCATGAGTAATAATATTGGGAAAGTCGTCCAGGTCATCGGCCCGGTCGTCGACGTGCGGTTTGCCTCGGAAGCAGACTTGCCCGCCATTTACAACGCCATCCACATCACCGGTGGCGAAGGCGACCAGAAGATCGACCTGGTTGTAGAAGTCATGCAGCACTTGGGCGACGACGTCGTCCGCTGCGTTGCCATGGACTCGACGGACGGCCTCGTCCGCGGCATGGCTGCTGAAAATACGGGCGGTCCTATCAAGGTCCCCGTCGGCAAAGGGGTCCTGGGCCGTATCTTCAACGTCCTCGGCCAGACTGTCGATAAAGTCGACGCCAAAGTCGAAGCCGATGATTACTGGCCAATCCATCGTCCGGTCCCGAAATTCCAGGACCAGGCGACGGAAACGGAAATCTTTGAAACGGGGATCAAAGTCGTCGACCTCATCTGCCCTATGCCAAAGGCGGCAAGATCGGCCTCTTCGGTGGTGCCGGTGTCGGCAAGACCGTCCTCATCATGGAACTCATCCATAACGTAGCTACCGGCCACGGCGGCTATTCCGTCTTCACCGGCGTCGGTGAACGTACCCGTGAAGGCAATGACCTTTGGAACGAAATGAAGGAATCCGGCGTCATCGACAAGACGGCCCTCGTCTATGGCCAGATGAACGAACCGCCTGGAGCCCGTATGCGCGTCGGCCTGACCGGTCTGACCATGGCAGAATACTTCCGCGACAAAGAACACAAGGATGTCCTGCTGTTCATCGATAACATCTTCCGTTTCATCCAGGCTGGCTCCGAAGTTTCGGCTCTGCTCGGCCGTATCCCGTCGGCCGTTGGTTACCAGCCGACCCTGGGCACCGACGTCGGCGCCCTGCAGGAACGCATCACGTCGACCAAAGACGGCTCCATTACGTCCGTCCAGGCCGTCTACGTCCCTGCCGACGACTTGACGGACCCGGCTCCGGCCGCTACCTTCGCTCATTTGGATGCTACGACCGTCCTGGCCCGTGAAATCGCTGAATTGGGCATTTACCCGGCCGTCGATCCTCTCGATTCGACGTCGCGTATCCTCGACCCCCATGTCATCGGCGACGACCATTACAACACGGCCCGTGCCGTCCAGGAAATCCTCCAGAAGTATAAAGACCTGCAGGATATCATCGCCATCCTGGGTATCGACGAACTGTCCGAAGAAGATAAGCTGACCGTTGCCCGTGCCCGTAAGGTACAGCGTTTCCTCAGCCAGCCTTTCGCCGTCGCTGAACAGTTCACCGGTCAGAAAGGCCGTTATGTACCGCTGAAAGAAACTATCGAAGGCTTCAAGGAAATCTTGTCCGGTAAATGCGATGACATGCCGGAACAGGCCTTCTATATGGTCGGCAATATCGAAGAAGCATACGAAAAGGCTAAGACACTGAAAGGGGAATAGTCTATGGCAGAAGCAGGAAAGACACTCCATCTGGAAGTCATTACACCCGATGCTGCCGTACTCCATGAAGACGTGGATTTCGTCCTCGTCCGCGCCCTGGACGGTGACCTGGGCATCATGCCCAACCATGCGCCGCTCATCGCGTCCCTGTCGATTTGGCCCTTGTGCTATGACAAAGGCGGAAAGCGCCAGTACGTCACCGTAGCGTCGGGCTTCCTGGAAGTCCATGACAATACGGTCACGGTCATCACGCCGGCTTCGGAAAAACCGGAGGACATCGACGTAGACCGTGCCAAATCGGCGGAAAAACGCGCCGAAGACCGCCTGGCTGCACACGCTGCCGACATCGACACGACCCGCGCCGAAGCGGCCCTGCAAAGAGCCCTGCGCCGCCTGGACGTCGCCGAAAAATACGGCAAGCAATAATTAAATACCAGTGGTTCGTTGTTAGTTGTTCGCAGCTAGTAAAGACCATTGCCATGAAAAAGGGACTGTCGCCCAAAGACAGTCCCTTTTTCTGTAGGGGCGCCACGTAGGGCGCAGCTAGCCAGGAACCACGAGCCACTAGCCACGAACCACGAACCACAAAATAATTGACTTTTCCCTCTATCTCTGCTATGATAGGGGACGTACAAATACATAGGCGATGCAGGAGAGTAAGTACGTATCATCTCAGCGAAGCAGGGACAGTGTGAGCCTGCTGCCGATGCGGAAGGCGCTCTGAAGCCGCGGCCGGAAGTCTTTTGATGTGTATGGCCGGTGAATCAAGCGGGTCTTTCGACCAACAGGGTGGAACCGCGGGTAAGTATACTCGTCCCTGTAACATGTCATGTGTTACAGGGACTTTTTTGTATTTAGGAGGGAACAAGATGAATTTTCAAGACATGATATTTGCATTGAAGAGCTTTTGGTCTTCTCAGGGCTGTATCATCTATGAACCGTATGATGTAGAAAAAGGGGCAGGGACCATGAACCCGGCTACGTTCCTGCGCACGCTCGGGCCGGAACCGTGGCATGTCGCTTACGTCGAACCGTCGCGCCGCCCGGCTGACGGCCGTTATGGCGATAACCCGAACCGCCTGTACCAGCATCATCAGTTCCAGGTCATTTGCAAACCGTCGCCGGATAATATCCAGGAACTTTATCTGAAGAGCCTGGAAACACTGGGCATCAACCCGGCCGAACACGACATCCGCTTCGTCGAAGATAACTGGGAATCGCCGACTCTCGGCGCTGGGGCCTGGGCTGGGAAGTCTGGCTCGACGGCATGGAAGTCACGCAGTTCACCTATTTCCAGCAGGTCGGCGGCATCGACGTCGCTCCGGTCTCGTCGGAAATCACATACGGCATGGAACGCCTGGCTATGTATATCCAGGGCGTTGAAAACGTCTATGACCTCAAATGGACTGACGACGTCACCTACGGCGATATCTTCCATCAGAACGAAGTCGAACAGTCGACGTATGCTTTTGAATTGAGCAATGCCGACCTCTTGTTCCACCTCTTCGATGAATACGAAAAAGAAGCGATGCGGGTCATCAAAGCCGGCTTCGTCCTTCCGGCTTATGACTACGTATTGAAATGCTCGCACACGTTCAACCTCCTCGACGCCCGCGGCGCCATCAGCGTCAGCGAACGAGCTGCTTTCATCGGCCGCGTCCGCAACATGGCCCGGGCCTGCGCCAAAGCGTACTTGGAACAGCGTGAAAAATTAGGCTTCCCGATGCTTAACAAGGAGGAAAAATAAGATGAGCAAAGATTTGTTACTTGAAATCGGTACTGAAGAAATCCCGGCTCATTATATGCCGAGTATCCTGTCTCAGGTCAAGGATTTGGCTGGGAAATCCTTTGGCGAAGCACATCGCCTATGAATCGATCCGTACTCTCGGTACGCCGCGCCGCATCGCTCTCATCATGAAGGGCGTCGCTGAAAAACAAGCCGACGTATCGGCTAAACATAAAGGCCCGTCGGTCAAGATTGCTTACGATGCCGACGGCAATCCGACCAAAGCGGCCATGGGTTTTGCCCGGGGCCAGAAAATCGACGTCCAGGACCTGGTCGTCGAAGACGGCTATGTCTATGCCAATGTCACCAGCGTCGGTGCGGAAACGGCCGGCTCTTGCCGGACTCATGAAGGGTATCGTCACGGGCCTCAATTTCCCCAAGAGCATGCACTGGGGCAGCCTGGACTTCCACTTCGTCCGTCCTATCCGCTGGTTCGTCGCCCTCTTCGATAAAGACGTCATTCCCTTTGAACTGGCCAAGGTCAAATCGGGCAAGATCAGCCGCGGCCACCGCTTCCTGGGCACGGGTGATTTCGAAATCGAAAGCCCGGCAGCTTACGAAGAAACGTGCAAGGAACACTTCCTCATCGTCGACCCGGAAGTCCGCAAGCAGATGATCCTCGACGGCTTGCAGAAGCTGGCTGACGAAAAGGGCGGTACCATCATCATGGACGATGACCTCTTGGAAGAAGTCGTTTACCTCGTCGAATATCCGACAGCCTTTGTGGGGAATTCGATGAAGATTACTTGAAACTGCCGGAAGCCGCCATCATCACGCCGATGAAGGACCATCAGCGCTATTTCCCTATGCGCGATAAAGACGGAAAACTCATGAACCTCTTCCTGACCGTCCGCAACGGCAACGATTACCATCTGGAAACGGTCCAGCACGGCAACGAACGCGTCCTTCGCGCCCGCCTGGATGATGCCAAATTCTTCTTTGAAGAAGATAAGAAACATCACCTCGTCGATTACACGGAAAAACTGAAGAAAATCGTCTTCCAGGATGGCCTGGGCACGCTTTACGACAAAGCCCAGCGCCTGGAAAAGATTACGGTCTTCCTCAATCATAAACTCGACCTCGGCCTGGACGATGCCAAATTACAGCGCGCTTCGCTCCTGGCGAAAGCCGACCTGGCTACGCAGATGGTCATGGAATTTACGGAACTCCAGGGCGTCATGGGCAAGGAATATGCCTCATCGACGGCGAAGATAAAGGCGTTGCCGAAGCCATCAACGAACAGTACCAGCCGCGTTTTGCCGGCGACGTCCTGCCGCAGACCGACATGGGCAAGGTCTTGGGCATTGCCGATAAATTCGATACCATTACGGGTATGTTCAGCCGCGGCTTCATTCCGACCGGTTCTCAGGACCCTTCGCCCTGCGCCGCCAGACCATCGGGACCTCAACATCCTCATGGATGCCGGCTGGAACCTCAACTGCCATGAAGTCTTTGCCTTCGTCCTCAGCCTCCTCGGCGTAGAAGGGGAAGAGGCAGCCAAAGTCATGGGCCAGCTCGACGATTACTTTACGCTGCGCCTGAAGAACATCTTCCAGGATAAAGGCATGGATTACCACATCATCGACTGCGTCCTGGCTTCGGATACGCTCAACGCCTACGAAGAAGCCCGCCGTGCCCAGGCCTCATCGATGCCGACATCATGGGCAAGACCGACCTCTTGCAGGCCTTCACCCGCGTCAGCAACATGATCAAAGCGCCGACAATACCGACGTCAACCCGGACCTCTTCGAAACAGAAGAAGAAAAAGCCCTCTACAGCGCCTGCCAGGCTATGCAGGTCAACTTACCGCAGAAATACGCCGTCTATGACTACGAAGGCGTAGCCGAAGCCCTTTCCGAAGGCATTGCGGCTATCAACGATTTCCTGGATAATGTCCTGGTCATGCACAACGATGAAGCCGTCAAAGAAAACCGCCTCCATCTCCTGGCCTTGACCTACAGCCTCATCCAGCCCTTAGGCGACATCAAGAAATTATCGTAGTAGGGCCGTCCTGTAAAGGCGGCCCGCCGCGAATCCTGCGGATAAAGCGGAAATTCCATGGCCAAAAATGAAAAATATGATATAATAATAGGGAGTATTGCAGGAGCTGTCTTCACTCGACAGCTCCTTTTCCGCATCTACCATAAAGGAGTGATCATTATGAAATTCAAGAATCTCGTCATGTTGGCTGCTGCCCTTACCTGCATTGCCGGCTCGACAGTTATGGCTGAAGAAAAAGTGAACATCAAGAGTGCCAGTGCCGACAGCTATGAAGTCGTCCAGGTCATGACGACAAAAGACAAGAAGTACTATCAGTATTATAACAGTGCCTATCAGTATGCCGTCGATATCCCCAGAGCGGCTACGACAGCTGACATGAATGCCGACGGCGACGGCTGCTATTTCCAGGACCCTAAAGACGATGCCGTCTACATGACCTATGCTGCCAAGAACAGCATGGGCTTCACCATTGACGAACTCTACAACATGGCTTTGGGCATGAACGGTTCGCCGACCTTGACGACCAACATTAAGACCAAGAACAGCTATGCCATCGGCTGGACGGACGGCAAGAAATCCTATTACCACGAACTCTACATCAACGACAAGAACAAGACCTACACGGCCTTCTCCGTCACCTATCCGACCAGCAAGAAAGATAAGTACCAGGCCATCATCGCCACATGTCCCGCAGTTTCATGCCGAACGTACAAATGTAATGGATAATATGGGGAAAACCCCTTTACAGGACCGTGTCTTTATGGTATAATTCCCTTGTTAATTTAGGCAGTCCTCTGTCCGGTAACACGATTGTCGTGAAAGGTGGCGGCAACGGGGGCACGAATGTCTTATAGGAGGAAAAAAGAAATGAACATTATCAGCGTACTTGAACAGGAACAGCTTCGTGACGATATCCCGGCATTCCGCCCTGGTGATACAGTCAAAGTTCACGTAAAGGTTGTCGAAGGCAATCGCGAACGTGTACAGGTTTTTGAAGGTGTCGTTATTGGCCGTCAGAACGGCGGTGTCCGCGAAACTTTCACTGTCCGCCGCGTTTCCTACGGTGTTGGTGTTGAACGTACTTTCTTGGTACATTCCCCGCGCCTCGCTAAAATCGAAGTCGTTCGCCACGGTATCGTCCGTCGTGCAAAATTGCACTACCTCCGTGGTCTTACAGGCAAAGCTGCCCGTATCCGCGAACGTCGGTAATTCATTGGCAAGAACACTTGAAAAAGAGGTTGACCTGCGAAGATGGCTTCGCGGGCCAGCCTCTTTTTTCATGGCTCCATCGTAGGGGCCGTCCCAAAGGGCGGCCCGCCGTGCCCAACCTCTCAGTCAGCTGCGCTGACAGCTCCCCTACAAAGGGAGCCAAAGCCTCTCCTCATAGGCCCTTTTTGGTCCGTCAGGTGCTGACCGCAGGGAAGTGCAGGACGGTTGCCAAAACAGAGAGCCGAGCTGGAGGTGGCACGAAGCACAAATTCCCGTAAAGTCGGCGGTTGTCACTGCGCCAAAGCCTCTCCTGATAGGCCCTTTTTGGCCCGTCAGGTGCTGACCGCAGGGAAGTGCAAGACGGTTGCCAAAACGGAGAGCTGAGCTAGAGGTGGCCCGAAGGGCCGGAGATGTTGGTCTTAAACAAATGGGCCATCCTGCGGTTCAGGATATCGTGCACTCGTATTGTTAACCATAATATAAATGAAATTGAGTTGACTACAATCACGACAGCGAGTATAATAATCCCATAGTTCACAATAAAAATAGGGAGTGGGTTAACAATGAATACGATAGCAGCACTGGCAGATAGCATTATACAGGGGTACCGCATCCAGCGCGGTGATGATTTATCGATTTTCTTAGAAGCACCTTTAGATGAGCTGCAGAAGGGGGCCGGTGCCTTACAGCGCCATTTCTGTGGCAACCATGTCGATTTCTGCACCATCATCAATGGCCGCAGCGGCCGTTGTGGGGAAGACTGCAAATACTGTGCCCAGGCGGCCTGCATCATACGGGCTGTGACGAATACGGTTTCTTGCCGAAAGAAGAAATCCTGGCCAATGCCAAGGCCAATCAGGATGCCGGCGCCAACCGCTTTGCCATCGTTACGTCCGGCCGGGCGCTGACCGGTGCTGATTTTGAAAAGGCCCTGGACACATACCGCACGATGAAGCAGACCCTGCACATCGACCTCTGTGCTTCTCACGGCCTGCTCACGCCGGAACAGCTGCACCGCCTCCATGAAACAGGCGTCACCAGTTACCACCACAACATCGAAACGTCGCGGCGTTTCTTTCCGCATATCTGTACGACCCACACTTATGACGACCGTATCCGCACCATCAAGGCCGCCCAGAAAGAAGGACTCTGCGTCTGCTCCGGCGGCATCATCGGCATGGGTGAAACCTGGGAAGACCGCCTGGATATGGCCATCAGCCTGGCCGAACTGGGCATCCAGTCCATTCCCATCAACGCCCTCATGCCCATTCCCGGCACGCCCTTGGAACATCGGGCCCAGCTCGACGGCCGCGACATCCTTCGCACGATCGCCTTCTTCCGCTTCATCAATCCCGAAGCCAACATCCGCCTGGCGGCAGGCCGCAAACTCCTGCCGGAAAACGGCGCTACAGCTCTCCTCAGCGGTGCCTCCGCGTCCATTACGGGTAACATGCTGACCACCTCGGGCTCGACCATCGTCGAAGACATGGCCATGCTAAAGCGTCTGGGCCTCAGTAACCAGGACTTGGGCGAAAACAGCACGTGCGGACCGAGATGATCGTTGATCGTAGTTCGTTCGTCGTTCATCGCCTCGGACTCAGATGGCGCTGCGCGCCTTTCGACTCAAACTGATAATGCGTCCTCGGGTATCCCCTGCGGCGCATAGCGGGCGCCCCACGCGGTCGCCCCTACGATACGGGCGATGCCGCGTAATTATGTAACGATCGCTTTTGGGCGATTATAAAAAAATCCACAGCCGTAGGCTTGTGCCGTAGGGGCGCCCATAACCGGCGCCCGCGCGAATCCTGTGCACAGCCGTATCCATGACGAACAGCACATGCTTTTCCGGCCTGCGGCGCCGCCAGGTGCCATTTCCCTTGACGAACGATGAACGACCTACGACGAACGATACGCCATCCCCCTAGCCACTCATTCTTGTCTATGGTATAATACAAAGGATAAATAAATACATTCAGATAAATTTTCAATGAGGTGATTATCGTGGCAAAACAGATTTTTGTTACCGGTCATAAGAGCCCGGACACGGACTCCATTTGTTCTTCTATTGCTTATGCAAAATTGAAACAGTTACAGGGCATCGACGCTACGCCGATCCGCGCAGGCGAACCGAATAAGGAAACGGCCTTTGCCCTTGATTATTTCCACGTCGCTCCCCAGCCGTTGGTCAAGGATTTCTACGTCAAAGTCAGCGAAGCCGTCCACACGGAAGTCGAAGCGATTCCCGTCAGCGCCAGCCTGAAAGATGCCGCTAAATGGTTCGCATCCCACGAAAGCGACGTCGCTCCCGTTGCCGACAACGGTCAGTTCGTCGGCGTCATCGAAAAGAGCCAGCTCGCTGATGAATTCATCAAGACCGTCATGGGTGAAGAATTGAGCACCGTCAAAGGCCTGGCTCATGATCCGGAATTGTTCTTCAAACCGACCGACAACGGTCACGATATCCCGGCTGATGGCAAATATGCTGTCGTCGAAAATGGTAAATACGTCGGCATGATCTGTGCAGACTGCGTTGCTGCTGCTGAAAAACAGCCGGTCATCCTCGTCGACCACAACGAAAAGAAACAGATCATCGACGGCATTGATGAAGCATCCATCGTCGGCGTCATCGACCATCACCGTATCGGCGGCACCTTGGAAACGGCTGGCCCTATTTCCATCCTCTTCAAACCGGTCGGCTGCACGGCTACGATCGTCACGGGCTTGTATGAACAGGCTAAGATCGACATCCCGAAAGACATCGCCGGCCTGCTCTTGTCGGCTGTCATTTCCGATACGGTCCTCTTCCGCTCGCCGACCTGCACGCCGGCTGACCGCGAAGCTGCCGAAAAATTGGCTAACATCGCTGGCGTAGACATGGAAAAATACGGCATGGAAATGCTCAAAGCCGGTGCTAACGTCTCCGATTTGACGCCGGACCAGATTGTCCACAACGACATGAAAGAATTCTCCAGCGGCAATACGACCTTCACAGTGGCTCAGGTCCAGGTCATGGATACGACAGACCTCCTCAACCAGAAACAGATCCTGCTCAACGCTTTGGAAAAATTGCGTGCTGAACACGATTACGCCGCTTCCTTCCTGATGATCACCAGCATCATCGACGAATCGACGAACCTCATCTTCGCCGGCAACATGGACGACGTCGTCAGCAGTGCCTTTGGCAAAGACGTCCTCGACAAGGAAGTCTACCTGCCAAGGTCATGAGCCGTAAGAAACAGGTCATTCCGCCTATCCTTCGGCAATGAAATAAGTGATGATTTTCAGAGGCCCCATCGACACGGTGTGGGCCTTTTTATCTGTAAAAGGGGAATAATGCATGAATCCTATTTTTGATACCCTCAACGACCGCCAGTGCGAAGCCGTCAAGCATACCGAAGGGCCGTTGCTGATTACGGCTGGCGCCGGTTCGGGCAAGACCAAGGTCCTGACCTGCCGCATTGCCCATCTCCTGGAACTGGGCGTCGCGCCGTACCGCATCCTGGCCATTACCTTTACCAATAAGGCTGCCAAGGAAATGAAGGAACGCGTGACCAACCTCGTCGGCGCCCAGGCGGACAGTATCTGGCTGAGCACGTTCCATTCGTTCTGCGCCAAGCTGCTGCGCTTTGAAGTCGACGGCTTCCACGGCTATACGCGGAATTTCACCATTTATGACTCGTCAGACCAGTTAGTCCTTGTCAAGGACTGCTTGAAAAAGCTCAACCTCGACGACAAGCAATTCATGCCGCGGTCCGTCTTGGGGACCATTTCGTCGGCTAAGAACGTCCTCATGGACGCCAGGGCCTTTGCGGCGAAAGCCTCCGATTTCTACGAACAGAAAGTAGCCGACGTCTACGCCTTGTACCAAGAAAAGCTGCGGGAAAACAATGCTGTCGACTTCGATGACCTCTTGTTCCTGGCCGTGCGCCTTTTGCAGGAAAAGGAAGATGTTCGGGAAAAGTACCAGTCCCGTTTCCAATACATCTTGGTCGACGAATACCAGGATACGAACCATGCCCAATACGCCTTGACCAAGATCCTGGCTGCCCGCTGGCGCAACATCTGCGTCGTCGGCGATGCGGACCAGAGCATTTACGCCTGGCGCGGTGCCGATATCCGCAATATCATCGACTTTACCCGGGACTATCCCGATGCGGCATCGATTAAATTGGAACAGAACTACCGATCGACAAAGACCATCCTCCACGCCGCCAATGCCGTCATCGACAATAACGAAAGCCGGCCCAAGAAGACATTGTGGACGGAAAACCCCGCAGGGAACAAGATCATCCATTACCAGGCCCAGACGGAACACGATGAAGCGGACTACATTGCCGGCGTCATCTATAACCGCCACGAAATCAGCCATGAACCGTATGGCGATATGGCCATCCTCTTCCGGACCAACGCCCAGTCCCGTGTCCTCGAAGAAAAACTCATGCGCTATGCTATTCCCTATACCATGGTCGGCGGCACCAAGTTCTACGACCGCAAGGAAATCAAAGATGTCCTGGCCTATTTGCGATTGCTCTACAACCCGGAAGACAGCTTGAGCCTGACGCGTATCATCAACGTGCCGAAACGGAACATCGGCGCCACGACGATGGAACACGTCGCAGCTATGCGGAAGAACAGGGCATATCCTTGTTTGAAGCCCTGTCGTCGACGGACGAGATTCCCGTCACCAAACGAGCCCGGACATCGTTGGAAAACTTCGCCGCCATGATTTTCGACCTCTTCAACGACATCGAAGGCAAAGATGTCCTGAGCCTCATCGAAACGGTCATCAAACAGACTGGCTACGGTGATATGCTTGATAAAGAAGCGGAACACGACCCGCAAGGCGAAAGCCGCAAGGAAAATGTTGGCGAATTCCTGTCCGTCGCCAAAGATTACATGGACAGCAATCCCGACGGCAACCTCCAGGACTTTTTAGAAAACGTCGCCTTGGTCAGCGATGTCGATGATTTTGAAAGCAGTGATTCCAAAGTGACCCTCATGACCCTCCACGCCGCCAAGGGCTTGGAATTCCCTGTCGTCTTCCTGACCGGCCTCGACGAAGGCCTGTTCCCGCACAGCCGGACCCTGCTGGACCCGGCGCAAGTCGAAGAAGAACGGCGCCTGCCTACGTCGGCATTACCCGGGCAGAACGGCAGCTCTACGTGACCAATGCCATTACGCGGACCATGTACGGCCGCATCTCGGCGTATATGCCCAGCCGCTTCTTGGCGGAAATTCCACCGCAGCTCATGGAAGACTACCATCGTAAGAGCGCCATGCCCCAGAGCCGGACGACGGCCGTACCGGGGAAACAGCGCGTCTCTATCCTGACCAAGCCCGTCGCGTCGAGCCTGCCGAAAAAACACGCCGTGACCGACACCTTCGCCAAAGGCGATAAAGTCCGCCATAAAATCTGGGGCATCGGTACTGTCCTCGACGTCATCGGCGAAGGGCCGAACATGCAGATGAAAATCCAATTCCCGACCAAAGGCGTCCGCCAAGTCGTCGTAAAATACGCCCCCTTAGAGAAAATATAATAGGGGCCGCCTCGGAATCAGATGCCGCTGTGCGGCGGCAGACTCAAACTGACAACGACGCTCGGGAAACCCTCAGCGCGTAGCGGGCCGCCTTCACAGGACGGCCCCTACGGATGCGGCGCTGCGCCGCGACAGACTCAAACTGACAACGACGCTTGAGTAACCCTCAGCTCGTAAAAAGCAACCTCTCAGTCAGCAGAGCTGCCAGCTCCCCTACAAAGGGAGCCTAAGCCTCCCCTCATAGGCCCTTTTGGCCCGTCAGGTGCTGACCATAGGGAAGCGCAGAACGGTTGCCAAAACAGAGAGCCGAGCTGGAGGTGGCCCAACGGGCCGGAGAGGTTGCTTGTGCTTTTGCAGGCCGCCTCGGGAAGCTCTCGGCTCGTAAAAATACCCCCAATCGGGGCCTTCGTAGGGGACGGCCAAAGGGCGTCCCGCCACAGATGTTGTGAGTATGTCTTTGCAGATAAGTGGGAACGATTTTCAGGAATAAAGGAGGAACTCATGGATACTGAAAAAGCGCGGCTCTTGGAGCTGCGCAAGAAAATAGATGAATTGAGTTATCAGTATTACACCCTCGACAAACCGACGGTGACTGATTATGAATACGATATGATGTACCGGGAACTGGAAAACATCGAAAAAGCCCATCCCGACTGGGTCACGCCCGATTCGCCGACACAGCGCGTAGGTTCCAAGATTTCCGGCGGCTTTGAAAAATACACTCACGACCGGCCCATGCTCAGCTTGGGCGACGTTTTCAGCGACGATGAATTACGGGAATTCGACCAGCGCGTCCGCAGCGATTTAGGCGGTGAATCCTTGGAATACGTCGTCGAACTGAAATCGATGGCCTGGCAGTCAACCTCATTTACGAACAGGGCCAGTTCATCCGCGGCGTCACCCGCGGCGACGGCGTCGTCGGCGAAGACATTACCAACAACGTGCGCACCATCCGCACCATACCCTTACATATCGCCAGCGATTCGCCGCATATCGAAATCCGCGGCGAAGTCTACATGCCCATCACGTCATTTGAAGCCTTGAACCAGCAGCGCCGCGACGACGAACTGGAACCCTTTGCCAATCCCCGCAACGCCGCTGCCGGCTCCCTGCGCCAGCTCGACCCGCGCATTACAGCCCAGCGTAAACTGGCCTTCTTCGCCTATGCCTTGGGCGGCAACAGCGGCATTGAAATCAAGAGCCAAGAAGAATTGCTCCAGGACTTGGCGCAGTTCCATTTCCAAGTCAATCCGGAATACCGCAAGTTTACGGACATCGAAGACGTCATTACCTTCATCCACAGCTGGGACGACCGCCGCGACAGCCTGCCTTATGCGACAGACGGCATGGTCGTCAAGGTCAATTCCTTTGCCCAGCAGGCCCGCTTAGGGAACACCGTCAAAATTCCCCGCTGGGCTATTGCCTATAAATTCCCGCCTGAACAGGCCAAGACGAAAGTACTCGGCATTTCCGTCAGCCTCGGCCGGACAGGCGTCCTGACGCCGGCTGCCGACCTCGAACCGGTCCACCTGGCTGGGACGACGGTCAAGCGGGCGACGCTGCATAACGAAGATTACATCAAAGAAAAAGATATCCGCATCGGTGATACCGTTGTCATCCAGAAAGCCGGTGAAATTATCCCGGAAGTCGTCCGCTCCTTGCCGGAACGGCGTGACGGTTCGGAAAAAATCTTCACCATGCCGACGACCTGCCCGGCCTGCGGCAGCCCCGTCGTCCGCCGCGAAGGGGAAGCGGCCTGGCGCTGCACCAACCCTGACTGCCCGGCGGTCATCGGGGAAAAGATCGCCCACTTCGTCTCCCGCGATGCCATGAACATCGACGGCCTGGGCGACGCCATCGTCCAGCAGCTCCTGGCTCAGGGGCTCATTCACGACGTAGCCGACATCTACGGCTTGACTAAAGAAGAACTAGTCGACCTCGAAGGCTTCGGCGAAAAATCAGCCGATAACCTGCTCAAAGCCATCGAAACGAGCAAGTCCGTCGGCCTGGCCCGGGTCCTCTTTGCCTTGGGCATCCGCTTCGTCGGAGCCAAAGCTGGCCGCGTCCTGGCTGAATCCTTCGGCTCTGTCGACGCCCTCATGAAAGCCAGCACGGAAGACCTGACGGCTATCGATGACATCGGACCGCGCATTGCCGACAGCATCGTAGCCTACTTCAGCGATGCCAAGAACCAGGCTCTCATCGAAAAATTGCGCGCCTACGGCGTCGACATGACGGCGGAAAAGAAGACCCTCATCAATACGACCTTTGATGGCGAAATCGTCGTCCTCACCGGCAAATTGCAGATGTTCAGCCGCAAAGAAGCCGAACAGGCTGTCGAAGCACGAGGCGGTAAATGCACGTCATCGGTCACCAAAAAGACGACCCTCGTCGTCGTCGGAGCCGATCCGGGCAGCAAATACGAAAAAGCCAAGAAACTGGGCACACCCATCATCAGCGAAAACGAATTCAAAGAATGGCTCGAACGCTGAGAAAGTGGACAGATGTTTAAATTCTTGTTATAATTGAGAGAGTGCATGAAACCAATAAATAGCCAGTAACTACAAAATATTAACAACGTAAAAGGGGACTGTCGCATGAGGCTTCTGCCATCATGCGCAGTCCCTTTTCACTTCAAATCCCAAAAGGAGGAGCTGTTTTGGAGACGCTATCGACAAAAGGATCTATTTCCATTAAAAATAAATACAGTAATGAACTCCTGCCGGTGGTTGGGGTTATTGCCGATTATATGGCTATCTGGCTGGCCGAATATGTCTCTTATGGATTGCGGGATTTTTGGGTTCCAGAAACGCATTTTCACCTATCTTGGCTCAGTATCCATGTTATTATCCCCGTCGTATATATCCTTTTTTTACACATCCATCATCTGTATACACGGCGCATGCAGTTTTGGCAGGTCATTTCCGGTATCTTTAAGGCCGTCTTTTATGCCATTTCCTTACTGATTTTTTTCATCTATATTGCCCAGACGGCGGCATCGACGTCGCGCCTCTTCGTGGCTTTACTGTGGCTGACTTCTTTTGTTTTCCTCGTGGCAGAACGCTACTTCGTCAAACATATCCTGGGGCATTTCAAGCTGCTCCAGCTGCCGGTCCTCATCATGGGGGCTGGCAAGACGGCGGCCATCGTCCTCGAATATTTCAAGAAAGATACGGGCATCAGCTACGATTCATCGGCTACCTCGAAGACAACACGCCGGAAGCGTCCGTCGCCGCCATGATGCCTCACTTAGGCCGTTTTGAAGATGCTGAAGCCGTCATTCGCCAGACTGGGGTCCAGCACGTCATGGTCATCGCGCCGGGACTCAGCAGTGACGCCGTCCAGGACATCGTCTATCGCGTCCAGCCTTTGGTCAAGAAAGTCGCCTTTATCCCCGATATGGGCAGTCTGCCCTTGGCAACGCTCGATACGGAAAGCCTAATAGACGGTCATATCGTCTCCTTCAGCTTCCGCAACAATTTGGCCCTCTGGTACAACCGGGCTGTTAAACGCGTCTTCGATGTCGTCTGTACCCTCATCGGCATCATCTGCCTGTCGCCGTTCTTTTTGGCCATTGCCTGTGGATTTATAAGGATTCGCCGGGACCGATTATCTTCAAGCATCGCCGCGTCGGCCGGAACGGCAAAGAATTCAACTGTTATAAATTCCGCAGTATGTGCGTCGACGCCGACGTGAAACTGAAAGAACTCTTGGCACGCGACCCTGAGGCCCGGAAAGAATGGGAAACAGAATTCAAACTGAAAATGATCCGCGCATCACCAAGAGCGGCGCCTTCCTGCGCAAGACCAGCTGGACGAACTGCCGCAGGTCTTTAACGTCCTCAAGGGTGAAATGAGCTCGTCGGCCCGCGGCCCATCATCCAGGGATGAAGTCCCAAAATACGGCCCGTACATCAAAGACTTCTACATGGTACGCCCCGGCGTCACTGGCATGTGGCAGACCAGCGGCCGCAGCGACACGACCTACGACGAACGCGTCCAGATGGACACGTGGTACGTCCGCAACTGGAACGTCTGGTTCGACATCGTCCTAATCTGGCGCACCATCGCCGTCGTCTTAAAGCACAAAGGAGCCTATTAACCTCGGATTCAGATGCCGCTGCGCGGCAACAAACTCAAACTGACCACATCGCCTCGAGTACCCCTCGGCTCGTAAAAAATGGCCCCACTCGAGGTCTTCGTAGGGGACGGCCAAAGGCGTCCCGTCGTGAATCCTGTGTATAGCCGAAATTTATGACAAGAGGTACTCGGTTGTAATACAATCTTGAATCTGTTGCGGCGAAGCCGCATACGAGTCCGATGCCGCTACGCGGTGCAGTAAAAATTTCCCCGGCCGGGGAAATCGTAGGGTCGCCACGTGGCGACCCGCCACAGAACTAGTGGGTATACCCAATACAGCTCTAATGGAGATGATTTCATCCAAATGAAATAGAAAGGATTGACCATTTTGTCTATTAAAATTATCGTTGCAGCTCACAAAAAGTACTGGATGCCGACGGATCCGGTTTATCTGCCCGTCCATGTTGGGGCCGAAGGCAAAGCTTCGATTGGCTATATGCCGGACAACACGGGCGACAATATCAGCTCCAAGAATCCTCATTTTTGTGAACTGACGGGTCTTTACTGGGCTTGGAAAAACTTGGATGCCGATTATCTGGGGCTTGTCCATTACCGTCGCTATTTTACGCGCAAAGAAGTCCACAATATCGAAGCCAAGAAAGACCAGATATTGACAGAAAAAGAATGGCAGCAGATTCTTTCAAAACATCCGGTCGTCGTTCCAGATAAGCGAAAATACTACATCGAAACGAACCGTTCCCATTATAACCATGCCCATCATCGGAAAGGGTTGGATGTGACGGAACAGATTATCAAAGAGCAGTGTCCGGAGTACCTGCCTGCTTTTGAAAAAGTCATGAATCGGACTTGGGCCCACATGTTTAACATGTTCGTTATGCGACGTGATCTTTATAACGACTATATGCAGTGGATGTTCTCTATTCTTTTTGAACTGGAAAGACGGGTCGACATCACGGGCTGGGATACCTATGAATCCCGTATCTACGGCTTTGTTAGCGAACTTCTCCTTGACGTCTGGCTTGAATATAACCATATCGATTACGCCGAACAGAACGTCTCGTTTATGGAAAAACAGGATTGGATTAAAAAAGGTAGTGCCTTTCTAAAACGGAAACTTTGCGGCCGCTAGTAAGGACTTCACCTCAATTGATAAATGGATATCTATTATTTATCAGCAAATATGACTGCAAGAATCAGGAAAATATGGTAAAATATAAATCTATTGATTATCAAGAAAAGAGGATTTTCGCAATGATTCCTATAATGGCACAGATTGACTTATGTCAGGATTTGGAAAATTTAGCAAGAAACGGTTTAGTTCAACTTGGTTTTGATGCGGAAAAAGTTAAAGGCCTACAAAATCCTCTGGTAAAATTCTTTGAATATCATATACTGCATATACCGATGAAGAAACGCAAAGTCTGTAAATCGGATGTATTTCAATGCCCGAAGCAATATGAACAAGCTTTGGAAGAATTCATCCAAAAAGTCGAAAATGGGGAAGATATCAATCCTTTTTTATCCAACAAGAAAGATGATTTGGAAGCAAATGATTTATTATTATATGATTGGAAAATTTATCATTTCCATTTGACCCGGCGATACAATAGCAACGGGCAGCCGACGCGTAGCAACTACTTGATTTTTGCAGTTTGCACAGACGAGACGATGTTTTTTATTCAGATATATAAGCATCAGAAAAAGGCTGTCTTTGCTCAAAAAGAACTTTTAGAGATTATGAGTAGGAATTGGCCGCAGTTGGCAGCCTATCGCGAAGTAAAAAATGTTTCTGTTAGGGATATAACTGACGAAGAGCGTCTTGCTATTCGTAATAAGCATGGATTGATGTTGACTAATATCTATGGAAAAACTTATTTTCCACTTGGCGGGGGTTATGTCTCCAATGGGTCTTCGCTTAGAGCAGTGCAATTATCCGATCTTTTGTTGAATGCAATGAAAAATTTAGAAAAATGGATTTTTCTAAATTTGAGTTCTATTCATCAAAAATATGAGAGAATTTTTGAACAAAGTTTGTGGAAAAAACAATTGTCTTTTAAATTAGTTGCTTGCGAAAAAGATGGTTATATCATTTTCGAGCGCTATAATCATTTCGTCATGAATATTCAACCGGATAACGGTGGATTTAAATTGAAAGAGATTAAAGTTTTATTTTAGGAGAACCTATTTATGGAGAACCAAGAGCCTTTTTTCAGCATCATCATGCCGGTATATAATGCTGAAAAATATGTAGAAGCGGCTGTGGAATCGGTGCTGCAGCAGTCCTATACAGATTTTGAACTGCTGCTTGTCGACGATTGTTCCGCTGACAGCAGCTATTCTGTTTGTCAGGAATTGGCAAAAAAAGACGGCCGTATTAAGCTGCTTCGAACCCCACAAAATGGCGGTGCTGCGGCAGCTCGTAACTTTGCATTTCAGCATATACAGGGCAAATACCTGACCTTCATCGATAGTGATGATATCATTGACCAGGACTTTTTGGAGATTGCTTATTCCTATGTCAAAGATGGTTGTATAGACTGTGTAAAATTTGGTTGCATTGAAGAATACTTTAATGCTAATGGGGACAAGGCTTATTCCGAAAAATGCTGCTTGATTGAGCAGTCCTATGATACTCCTGACACTATTCGACAGCAGATGGTTCGTATGGAACTGATTCCGCTCTTTGGTTATCTATGGAATACGATATACCGGGCTTCCATCATTTTAGATAAGGGTCTTTTATTTAATGACCAGTATCGGGTCAATGAAGACTTTGATTTTAATATCCGCTATTTTAAGTATGTGCAGCGGCTGCAGTGCAGTTCCTATTGCGGTTATCATTATGCGAAACGACTGAACAATCTCAGCTTATCGACAAAAAATAATGACGAATATTATGACCTGCATATGATGAAAATTAGAGAATTCCTGCAGAGTTTTCCTTCGATAGAAAGCATCGATGCTCAGACGATGAGCAATATTTTCTGGCTGTACACCCGTTTTGTCTATTCTGCAGTACAGCGTAAAGCAGCAAATAACGAGCCTGTTGATGCGTTTATTAAAGACATTCGGCATAGTAAGTTATTCACTATTTATCAATCCGTTCATTTTGTCGGCATCAGTGCCAAACAGAAAATCATGATTTCGATTTTGCGTTCGAAACATGAAGCATTGTTCCTTGGACTGGTTCATGGAATCAGTTTTGTCCGTATACATTGCCCATTTATTTTTGCAGCATTAAAGAGGTGAACAAAGTGTCCAAAAATTTACCTATTCGCATATTACAGATTGGCATGACGAAAAATATCGGTGGTCTTGAGACCTATTTAATGCAGCAATTTGCTCATTTGGATAAAACTAAAGTAACCTATGATTTCGTCAATATTACCAGTGAAGATGAAATCGTTTTCAAAGATAAAATTTTGCAGGCCGGCAGCCATATTTATGGGGTGCGTTCCAGGCATTCCAACCCGATACGCCATTATTGGCAGTGGATTATACTGCTGCATCGTATCGCTAAAAACTATAAGGCAATCGTTTTGAACTCCAACAGTATCACCTATGTTTTCCCAATTTTTATTGCCCGGTTTTTTGGCATTCCTATGCGGATTATGCATTCGCATAACTCTGGTTTTGAACAGGAAATCGGCTTTGCTAAAAAAGCTATCATGAAGATGAACCGTTGTTTGCTGAAATGGGGAGCTACTGACTATTTTGCCTGTTCACAACTGGCAGGTAAATGGATGTTTGGGGAAAAGACGCCTTTTACAGTCATCCCTAATGCGATTGACTGTAGTAAGTTCTGCTTTGATTCAGAAATACGCAATGAAATGCGGAAGTCATTACATATTGAAGATAAATTTGTCGTTGGGCATGTTGGCCGATTTACATATCAGAAAAATCATGGCTTTTTAATTGATGTATTTAATGAAATTCATAAAATAAATCCTAAAGCAGTTCTGCTCTTGATTGGTGACGCTGTAGGGAACATGTCGTATTATGAAAAGGCAAAACAAAAAGTTCAGCAATATGGCTTAACCGGATGCGTGCAGTTTTTAGGCATGCGCAATGATGTGCCGTTGTTGATGCAGGCCATGGACTGTTTTGTTTTTCCATCAAAATTTGAAGGATTAGGTATCGTAGGGGTTGAAGCACAAGCGGCAGGACTGCCCTGCTTTTTTTCAGATACTATTACGCGGGAAGTCGGCTTGACGGAATTGGCGCACTTTGTATCACTTAAAGATTCTAGTGAAGATTGGGCGAAAAAGATTACTGTTGCACATACTGTGAATCGCAAAGAAGCGGTAAATCAAGTAAAGGCAGCTGGATATGAGATCGAAAGTGTGGCACAGAAGGTGCAGGATTTTTACTTAACATAAGGAATTAAGGATGATAATGGATACTGAAAAAATACAACGCAAGATTGATGAACATGAAATCGTATTTTTTGATGTTTTTGGTACACTGATTAAACGAACCGTACCAGAGGGAAAAAATGTTTTTCGACTGGTGGAAAATTTATATGATAAAAATTTTTCTGCGAAAAGTGATTTTTCCAATAAGCGCATAGAAGCAGAAAAGACAGCAAGGGAAAAATGCACGTACAGAGAAGTAAATCTTGACGAAATCTATGAATTTTTGGATACTGACACTGCTACTGCAGGTATCTTAAAGAAAATGGAATTAGATGCGGAAGCGGCGGTTTGTATCGCTAATGAACCATTGTATCGTGTTTTCCAGTATTGTTTGCAAGAACATAAACCAATATATATTGTATCGGATATGTATTTATCATCTGAACAGATAGAAAATATTTTACAAATAAACGGCTATCATGGCTATAAGAGAATATATTCGTCTTGCGATGTCCGGTTGACTAAATGGGAAAATGGCGATTTATATAAAAAAATAATCCAGGATGAAAAGTTAGATCGAGAAAAAATCTTACATATTGGAAATGATCAGAATGCAGACTATAAAAAAGCAAAAAAGCAGGGGATAGATGCATTCTTGATTCCGGAAGAAAAAAATTTTGGCAGGTATTATCAGCGCTCGAATAAGAATTTTACATATCAGTGCATGGAATTGTTCATAGGAAATAAAATGCTGGGACAAGATAATCTTGCTTATGAATTAGGCTTTGAGGTCTTTGGGCCAATACTTTATGGATTTACTAGATGGTTGCTTCAGCAATGTGAACAATTGAATTTGAAAAAGCTATTTTTCTTTTCGCGTGATGGTTATCTTTTAAAAAACTCCTTCGATCTGATGCAAACTGATATCGCTACTACTTATTTCTATATTTCAAGAAAGGCTGTTATCACGCCGATTTTGCAGTTTGATTCATCATTTCAGGACATTTTGAAGCATTATAAATCTTGGGATAAGACTTTTTCTTGGAAATATGTCTTTGCTCGCTTCAATATTCCTGATAATTTATATGAACCGATATTAAAAAAATTAGGCATCGATTCTCAGACTGAAATTACATTAAATGATTTGCTGCGGTCAGAAGAAGCGAAGAATGTTTTTGCGCAGTTGATGCCGTTTTTGCGAATAAATTCAAGAGACCAATTGCTTTTTTTGAAAAGATATATGAACGAAGAAAATTTTTCTGGTACGTTGGGGATTATTGATATGGGGGCTGGCTGCAGCATTGAATTTGCTTTAAATGAATTGTTGAAGCAAACGGATATATCAGTGACCCCGTACTACTTGTATGTACACGCTGCGTTAGAAAATACAGATTATCGTAAAAAGTATTTGGATTCCGGATTAGGAAATCCTCGATTTAATGCAATGCTGAGATTTTGTTATATGTTTTTGGAAATCATCCTGGCAGCACCTCATGGCACTGTTTCCGGATATACAGAAAATGATAGCCGAATAAAGCCTGTTTTGGAAAATAATGAATATGAAATTCCATTTAAAAGTACAACAGAAGCGCAATATATAGAAATCTTGCAAAAAGGAGCTTTAGATTTTGTACAGCAATTTCAACAGCGATTAGGGAAATATATGGATTTTAAAGAAGCGGACGCGTTGACGGGATTTAAAAAATTTGGTATTACTCCTCTCCCGGAGGATATACGACTATGGGGAAACTTTCAGATTCTACTTGACGGATATACTAATCTGATTAACTCGCCAACTCATTCTTCTTATCTTTGGCATCCCTTGATATTTTTTAAGGATATGCTTAATAATGTATGGCCATCTGGCTTTTTTTTAAAGTATATTTCGTGTCGTCCAGCTATGAATTTTTTATTTGATATATATTTGATGAGCAAATATCATTGATAGGAATAAAATCATGAAAATTAGATTTAATAAACTTGCTGAAAACATTACGTCACTTATCAGCTTAAAAGGGGCCGAATATATTCTAAATTTTATACTGTTTCCCTATTTGGTTCGTGTTTTAGGCGTAGAACGATTTGGTGCTATTGTTTTTATGCAGAGCATTGTACAGTATGGAATCATCTTAGTCGACTATGGGTTCAATTTAACGGGACCGCGGGATATTGCGAGAGCTTCTAAAAAGGAACAGATTAGTCAGATTTTTTCAAATATTATGGCCGGAAAATTTTTGATTTTCCTTGCTGTTACTTTAGGATCTGTCCTTATGATCCAGCTATTTAGAACTATAGGATATGACTTTGATAGTGGATTGTATTGGGCAGTCTACCTATTGGTAGTAGGCAATTTAGCTTCCCAGTTTGGTTTTTTCAGGGAATCCAGCAAATGCGTTATATTACCATTTTTAATGTCATTGCAAGGAGCATTACGGTTGTATTAGTATTTGCTTTCGTGAAAGTACCTGATGATTACTTGTTGGCAGCTTTGTTTCAAGCGATGACGCTATTACTGGCAGGATGCTTTTCGTTATTCGTCATCAAAAAGCAATTTTCCTATGTCTTAGTAAGGCCTAACTGGATGGGAATTAAACAAACTTTAATTGATGGCTGGCATATCTTTGTTTCAACGATTGCCATTAACATTTATACAACGACAAATACGGTTGTTTTGGGCGCTTTGACGAATAATACTGTTGTTGGATACTTCGGTACGGCAAACAAATTGATTGATTGTGTAAAAGGCGTCATGTTTACTCTTAATCAGGCAGTATATCCTTATGTCAGTAATAAATTGAAAGAAGGAATGGTGCAAACTATAAGCTTTATAAGAAAGTATTTTTTAGTTTATTCAGGCGGAACTCTTTTAGGAGGGAGTATTCTTCTCATTATTGCACCGCTTGTTGTACGGATACTTTTTGGTCCTGGATATGAAGAATCCATTTTCATTTTACGCTTGATGGCTTTTCTGCTTTTATCATTTCTATCAGCAATGTATTCGGCATCCAGATTATGCTGAACTTTGGATATCAGAAAATCTTCAGCCGCATTTTAGTTGGAGCAGCTGTTTTTGACTTATTTTTGATTGTTCCGCTAGTCCAATATTTTCAAGGTGTTGGCGCTGCAATTACGATGATTATGGTAGACTGATGGTTACATTAGGCACATCTTATTATGTACTGAAAGTTAAAAAAATCAGCTTATTATAATGGAGAATCTCATGAATACATATTATGGAAAGATATTTATTGAAGAATTGAAATCAAAATTTTGGCTTGTTATTATTCTGGCAGTCATTTGCGGTGTCTTGGTTGGAGTAGATAAATGCTTCTTCGGGCAACAAATGATTCAAACGACGACGTTTCATGCGGAACAAACGATAAAAGTAGATTATTCTATGCCTAATAAAAGTGGAAGAGAATTTGATTACAGTACCTTTTTCAATAGTTACAGTGAAGTGAATGAATTCTTGAAGCAAACTGAAGGAAAGTTTGATTATTCTCAGTTTAACGCCAATTGGAAGAACTATACTCAAATTGAAAAAATTGAGTGGATTCAAAAACATGTTATTATTAACAATATCTATGACGGCACGATGCAGTGCATATTTACATTGGCTCCGGATGATCCGAAAGACATCACTTATACAAAAGAACATGGAGCACAGTATCTTGACGATTATGTTGCCTTTGTAGAAGGTCGATTAAGTACTATATTACCGACTTCTAATTTTACCGAATTAGATCACTTTACATTGGAACCACAGGAAGTATCGGTAAGCAAGAAAAAATCTTTTGTGAAGTATAGTGGCGTAGGTGCTTTTTTAGGGATTCTCATAGGCCTTTTGATAATAATGATTTTAGCGATGAGGAAATATAGAAATGATAGAACCTAATTTTTTGTTTTTGTTCTTTTTAACGATGGCACTTCTTACTGTTGGTGTATTTATTTTTTATCAGTATGATATATTGCAACCGGCAGTATTGATGAGCGGGTCTATGACATTCAGCGCCTTTATGGCTTATCTTGCTATGGATAGATGGGTACTTCCCTTTAGCGTGAGCTCCTATTTCTTGTTGACCTTAGCTATCAGCATGTTTGTTTTCGGAAGCGTATTTTGCTCTTGGTGCGGCTTTTCCCACTGTAAGCTTAAAAATTACATTTGTGAGTATAGGTATGAACCTAAAGTATGGATTGTTTTTATTGTAATTGTGATTCTAATTTTATTAGCAGCTCTTAGTTTTCGTGAATTATATAATTTATCTGTTTTATTAGGAAATACTAATGGATATGCAAATATCATCAAAACTATTCGTCCATACATTGAGAATCAAAGCGTTTCATTAAGCCGTTGGATGAATTATCGTCAGGTATTCTCCTTAGCTTTATCGAGTATCTTTTCCTATATGTTTTTATTCAATATTTTTTATTCTAGATTCAAACTTCGTGATTTGATTTTATTACTACCTATTATTTTGTATATTCCCTTCATGATTTTCACTACAGGGCGTATGGCAATGATGTCTTTTGTGATTTTTATTTTCGTATTAGGAACGTTTCTGTACCAAAAAAGTAAAAGCTATACGAAGAAGAGTGCCTATAATACATTAATATTTTTTGTAGTTTCCGGTATTTTATTTGTTACGTTCTTCCTTCTTATGGGCTTTTTTACAGGGAAGATTGCGAGTGAAAATCATACGATATCTATGATTTTGGCACATTATGCAGGTGTGTCTTTGCCAGCCTTTGATAAGGCTATCCACACTGTCTATACAGATAATGGTTTTGTTGGCTCTCATACGTTATTGGGAATCTATCGAATTTTATCGAGAATTGGAATCGATGTCCCGTCAGTAGATATTTTTCTTCCCTTTGTCAAATTCAATGGTATCGATACCAATGTTTATACGGCCGAGTGGCGATACTATCGAGATTTTGGCATATTTGGCATGAGTGCTATCATGTGGATTCTGGGCGCAGCTTATACATTTTTCTATAATTGTCTAAAATATGGTAATCTTTCATCTTTTTTCTTTATTTTATATGCCTCTATTTCATTTCCACTATTTCTTTCATCAATAGATGAAAGGTTCTTTTTGGATTTATTTGGAACTGCGATTTTTTATAATATAGGGCTATTACTCATAATGAAATATTGCTTACTTGACTATAGTAAACAGAATAGGAGTGATGACGAAATTGGGTAATATTAAATGCTTAATTACTAGCGCAATAGCCATGCCTGTTTTTTTAAGCTTCATTGATTTTTCGGTACCTCAATCACACTTAATGCCAATAATATATAGTTTGTTTTTTGATTATCTATCAAATAAAGCAATTAGTCTTTATGCTATTTTAGGGATATCAACATACTGTTTGTTTTCTAAAATTGCAGATCAACATGAAAAGAAACTAAAATATGAAAATATATGGATTTACTGCTTTTCTAGCTTGTTTGGATTAGCATTTTATTTAACAGCACTTTACAACTTTTACGCCACCTCGGAAGTTGATGAAGCTAGTTTACACAAGGCCTGAACTAAGTCCGTTGGATTTTTTGCGGTTTGGGCCTTAGCGACCAAAGTGCCAAAAAATATTTCACGCTGTATTTGCCAGCTTATATGGCTTCGCAGCTCCTGCGGACTGGCGTTTTGGTACTTTGCAAAATGCTCGTCCAGATACGGCAGCATTTTCAGGCTGCTGTGAACGAGGTTTACCAGATTCACCATGTGTTCAATGCCATTTTGGTGGCGAATCCGGTAGGCATTCAGCGACCAGAAGGTCTTCTGCTCATAATAGTTGGTTTCGATGGCCCAACGCAGCTTGTACAGCTTCAGAGGATAGTAGTCCATGCCCTCTGCCGGTGCGTCCCGTAGGATTTTTCGTTCCTGCCAGGCGCAGCTCATATGCAGGGCACTGGGATCCAAGGTGCTGAAGAAAAGCCGCCGGGACCCCGACGCAGTGCAGCTTACATAGGCATGAATACGTCGATTCCCGCAGATATGGGTCAAAACGACTCGATGGCCGACCTTCATGCCGTCCATGTCCCAGGACAAGTTGAAATCATCCATATGAATCCGCTTTCCTCGTTTTTTCGGGCGTCCCGGCTTGCTGCTAGGCAATGGCGGCAATTCATACATCGCCGAATCACTGCGGACATTGCAGATGAAGGCCAGGTGGGGATATTGTAAAACCCGTTCTATCAGAGGGCTTTTGGCAGACCAACTGTCAAAGAGCAACAGTACCTGCCGGTCTTTCAGCAAGGGCATCACCTCCTCGATGAGATCACCAGCTAACTCAAGTTTGGTCTTTTCTTTCGGCCACATCCGGTATCCTACGGGAACCGCTAAATAGCGGATGAGCGGAGCTTCACCTGCATGCTGGCTCAGGACAGGGACGCTCAGCGTCAGACTGACGAAGCAATGACCATTCACATAGGGCTTGCCTGTATGGCAGGCGTGGTCATGCAACACAGAAACGGCATCGAACTTCTTGCCGAATTTCAGCACCGTCGTATCATCGACACTGAGGAAGACTGGCTCATTCTGTAAAGCTGCTGGAATCAAGCTGCAAGCCAATTGTGCCGTTTGCAGGCGGAGAGACCGGCCCGTCACCGTTTCATTCCGAAGCGCCCGGTAATAACTGTTCAAGCAGCGATGCGTTACTTGGGACAAGAAATTCCGGTGAAGAAAGCGAAGGGACGGGAAGGCCTGCAGGGCTAACTGAGCGATAACCAGCCAGGTCAGCAGGAATTGCGTGGGCCGTGTCGCCGCAGAAAAATATGGAGAAAAGAAACGAAACAGACTACCAATAATCGAATTTTCGAGGTATAATGAATTCATCGCGTAACTCCTTTGAGATGGTGTGTTGTAGCAGATTCATTATACTTCAAAGTGTGGTTACGCGATATTTATTTGTTCAAAAAGTTGTAAACTGCTGTTATTTAAGTAAAAGTTATTTTTTGCTAAAAAATTGGAATTTGGCTTTTTATTCTGTTCAATCAATGATTTTTTCGTTAAGTGTTATTTTTTCAATAAGCTTTATTTCTAGTATATTTATTAAATGTATATATTATCTTTTAGAATATATGAATAACCCAAATGCTAAAATATTTTATATTAGTCCCAAATATTATTTCGTAGCATTATTTTTAATCAATTTGATTTATTTGGTTGTTTTTTATCCAGGTGTTGCTACATATGATGGAATTTATCAGATTTTAGAATTTTATAACTTAAAAACTTTAAGCAATCATTTGCCGGTATTATCAACTATCATTGAAGGAAGCATTTTCCATTGTGGATCAATTATTAAAGATAATAATTTTGGTTTATTTGGTGCTAGCATATAAATAGGACAAGTCAAACTGAGGTTTTCCATAAAGTGATACAATAAAAGTATATATAGGGGGCCTTAGTATGACGAAGTTCAACAAACAATTCAAAGTGGATGCTGTCCAATATTACCATGATCATCGTGACTTAGGACTGATTGGGTGTGCCCATAATTTAGGAATTTCCCAACAGACACTGTCCCGATGGCAAAAGCAATTGCGGGATAATGGGGAAATGCCATATCGCGGATCCGGAAACTATGCATCTGATGAAG
>ENA-OQBT01000149-OQBT01000149.1-human-gut-metagenome-genome-assembly--contig:-NODE-149-length-47975-cov-2.705254_pt1 | contig 47975 bp, 53 predicted proteins | sample MGYA00242749_ERZ504557 | MGnify/ENA primary metagenome ERZ504557 (study PRJEB26092, sample SAMD00036243) | human gut metagenome | host: Homo sapiens | study: EMG produced TPA metagenomics assembly of...
TGTTTATCAGTATTTCTGGGAAAATGAAGAGGTGTCCTCAGAAGAAGAATATGATAGAAAACTGAATGAAGTTTATGATACGGAAAAAGAAGTAAATATATTTCTGGATGCACAATATGACAGTGGAAGGGGAAGATATGTAGGAAATGGACTTTGCGACTATCAGGAAATTATAGAAGCAATAGAAGAAACTTCTGTTTTGAATTAAATAGCAATAAATTAAAAGTTTTTGTCGGGAAAATGATATTAACAGAGAATTATATAATGAAGCAATGATAGCTTTCCAGAATGAAAGACACGGAGCGACTATGGAAGAAGGGATGGTGTATGCAGCTATGAAAAGATAACGGAAAAAATAACAGGAAAATGCAGAGAATCCAATACGATTTAGAAAGGAAAAAATATGTTTCAGAGATTATTTGGAAATACCCCGGAAGAACAGCTGACGTATCTTCAGCCTAGAATTTTACTCACAGCCCTGGTCATTGTTGTTGGACTGCTTGCGATGCTGTTTGGAGGCAGTGGTGACTGGATTATCGTGATTGCAGCCTACGTATGGGGATGGGATTTTTTGAAAAACTGGTTTGGGTTCACAACTATCGGAGCTTTTTTCTCCGGCAATATTGCAATCGGAGTGGTTCTGTTTGTGGGATATCTGATCATCGGATATGTTATCGGATTAATTACGTTTCTGCTCGGAGCAGTCAGATATATACAGCTGAGACTTTTGTTTAAAAGATAGAAAACGCAGTCAGAACAAAAAGTCTCTATAATACAGGGAGGTTACGCTGATGAAAGCACAACAGGAATATGAATCCCTCACCGAGCGCATCGAAGCGCAGAAAGAGAAGAAAATGAACCGGTTCATTGCAGCTCTTGCGGCGGTGATACAGGAATCAGATGAGGAACCAGCAAAAGATACTTCCAGCGAAGAGGACGATGAAGACATCGTCCTTATTTCGCTGTTTTCCCTTCGGATAAAAACAGAATGTGAACTGATTCGCGAGGGATCCCGGGATCTGGTCGAACAGGTAAAAGAAGACATCGAAGAACTGGTTTCGCATGTGCAAAGCTTTGAATATGAGAGTACGATCTCTGAAATGGTAAGAAGTGATGCATATGATCTGTTAAAGTCTATATGCCTGGAGAAAGATTGGTGCATCATAGAGCAAAATTACAGCTGGAATTTAGCAGAGACAGCAGCTGTGGGTATTCCTATGGAAATGTTTTTTCTATTCATGGGTACGGCTACATATATGCAAAACATTGGAAAAAACGGAACAGCTGTCAAAGTGCTGGAGGCTCTTTGCACTTACAGCCGAAAACGTGCGAATACAAATCATAAAGAAGTAATAGTCAGGGCTATTTCGCAGATGGGTGAAGATGGTCCTGAAGCTGTCTGCAGAATTGGCGATGCAGAACAGCAGCTTTTTACGGATGACATTTCTCTATATGCGGGTGATTTTTACTGGTTTTATGGAAACAGCCTGCAGAATCTGGGACGTGCAGAAGATGCCATGCATGCGTTTGAGCGGTGTTTTCAGATTCGAAAGAACAGTCTGGGAGAAGAAAACTATTATACAGAGCTGGCAAAGCGGGGACGGGCTATCTGTGAATTTTCTTGTTCAAGAGGACGCAAAGGAAGAGAAGAGTTACTGCATTTCGTCGATCGGATAGAATCTGGAGACTTTGAAGAACAGGAGAATCCGGAACAGTTGCAGATTTTTGAGGTGAAAACCCTATGTCTTGCGTTAATGGAAATGTCGGATCATAGCAGTAATCAGGAAGTGTATCGGCGGTATCTGGAATTGTATATACATCTTTGCCGGAAATATAAAGATACAGGGGAACCGTGTGCCAGCATGCGTATGGCCTGGAATTTTCTGGGGGCATTTTATATGAATGTGGGAGAATATATGCAGGCAGAAGATGCTTTTTTGCAGGCCCTGAAAGCAGAAGCCTCTGACGAAGAGAAAAGTATGCTTTCTACCATAGATATACAGAGCAACCTGCTGTTGATGTATTATGTGCAGAATGATCAGGAAAAAGCATACCCGCTGCTGGATGAGATGTATCGTCTGACAGAGGAGGAAGAAGAGCAGCAGACGATCAGGGAAGAGATGCTTGACCGGATGGATACTCTGGCAGTTGCGCTGCGGATGCAGATGATGGATCAGGCAGAGCCGGAAGAACTTGCGGATCTCAGTGATCTTCTGGTGGAGACGTGTACGGATATTTTAAGTGCGGATGCAGGAATGATAACACGCGAAAAAGCGGTATTTGCAATTATCTGTATGTTCTATTTTATGCAGCAGGAAAGCGGTACGAGCAAAAGAGAGGAGCAGAAGTACTTTTGCCGGACGCTTCAAAGAATTGAACAGGAGAGTCAGATATTGGATCTTACAGCGATGCAGACTGTGATGATGGAATACGGCAAGGCGCTGCTGTTATGGAATCTGGGGCAGGAAGAGCTGATGCGTCTTTCCGGAGACTGATCGACAAGATGGAAAATCGTGGAATTCAACCGCTCCAGAAAGCAGCGATATACCAGAGTTATGGTACTGTTCTATGCAGAAATGGAAGAAATACGGAAGGATTTTCATATCTGGAAAAATCGCTGGATGAGATAACGAATGTATGGCATCCATACGTAAAATATCTGAATGATACCAGGTTAATCATGATTCTGGCACCGGTGCAGATGACATTTCATAGCTGTTATGCCAGGGGAAGACAGTTTGCGGACAGTGCAGTATTATATGAATGGATTTTGCGTTTCAAAGCATTGGCATCTCTTGCAGGCCGGGAGAGAAACCGCATGCTTCAAAAAAATACGGTTCAGCCGGAGCTTCTGGAACGGATCCGGAAAGCACAGAATGCAGTTGCAGCATTGGAGTCGGAAAATATGCTTCGGAATGCAGAAAAGGATTATGAGAAACAGCTGGAAGATCTGCGAAACATGGAAAATGAATTTGCTGCCTGCTTTCCGGAAAATATCGATTTTATGAAGATTTCGCTGGAAACAGTACAGAATGCCATTCCGGATGATACGGCAGTTGTAGAGTATTTTCTGACAGTGGACCAGTATGGACAGATGCAGTATGAGGACAGAAATGAGGTTCCATCGGTATTTGATGTTTACATAACGACGAAAAAATTAGGCAGCTGCAGTCTGCGCAGAATAACCGTTCCAGGAGGCATGGAAATTCAGACAGATGCAAGAAACTTTGTTGGGATTATGCAGCGGATTTCCCAGGGAGAGGCGTCCATAGAAGAGACCGAAGAGCTGGAGAGACTGCGGCATCGTCTTTATCATGCGGTGATTTCTCCTGTCCTGGCGGAGATTGAAGGATACGAGACGGTATATCTCGCACCGGATGATGAACTGCTCAATATTCCATTTGAATTGCTCTATGACGAGAAAAAAATAAGAATTGCAGATCAGCATAATTGTATTAAGATAGAATGTGCAAGAGATTTCCTTTTTGAAACGATGGAAAGTTCTGGAAGTAAGGAAACGTTGATTGTCGGCAGCCCGGAATATGAAGTAAGAGAGCGAAGAACAGAGCTGGAACGGGAAAAGACAGAAGAAACTGGACGTGACAGAAAGATGGATCTGGATACTGTGGAAAAACTTCCATTTTCAAAAGTAGAAGCGTACAGAATCTGTAGCAGAACCGGGGGAAGAATGTATACGGGGGCGGCAGCAACAAAGAATGTCGTTTTGTCTGCACATGGATATAAAAATATTCACATCGCAACCCATGGCTATTTTGATATGGAAAATCAGGAGATTTCCCTGTATTCATCCTGGCTTGCGTTTACCGGAATCAAAAACTGGTATCGAACAGGCGTAGAAAATCCAGTTTATGGAAATGGATTGCTGACAGCGGATGAGGTGAGCCGGATGGATCTGACTTCGACAAAGCTGGTTGTATTGTCTTCTTGCCTGTCCGGAATGAATGAAGTGTTTTTAAGTACAGGATTTCATGGTATGGTCAGCGCATTTTCCGCAGCAGGAGTAAAGTATGTGATATCCAGTCTGTGGAGTGTAAATGATCTGGCTACTGCTGTTTTCATGGATGCATTTTATTCTTATTATGCAAATGGGGCAGAGGAACCACCGACTGCTTTGCGAAAAGCGCAGGATTATCTGCGGGATGCAACCATTGAGGAGCTGCGGATGCAGGGATGGTTCCGAAGTGATACGTATCAGCTTCTGGATGAGGAAAGTCAGGAATTTATGGAATCACTGGAAGAAAAAAACGGCAGATGGAAACCTTTTCGAAAAGAAGCATTTTGGGGAGGATTTGTCTGCTGTCAATGTCATTAAACTAGGAAAAAGAAAGGGAGATAGACTATGGAACAAGAGAAAAATAAGGTACCATCACAAGAGAATGAAAATCCTGGACTTGAAAAGTTTCAAAGAGCACAGGAACTCTATGAACGGTATTTCATTTCCAATGAGGAAGCCGATTTTGAAGAAATGATTACAGTACTGGATTCTATTTACAAAAACAGAGTAAAAAGTGAGTTGAGGGAGAAAGGCTGTTGTGATAAAGAAAATTATGAGGATGCGATGCAGGAAGCAAGACAGGGGATTTGGACTCGGATAAAGAAACAAAGAGAAACTGGGGAACTTCATAAGGAGTTCAGCCAATATTGTGGCGGGATTTATACTTATAAAGCAGTGGATATTGCAAAGAAAAAAAACTCATATGAACAAAAGATGAGAGAGGTAAAGAAAAAAGGTAAAAAAGGAAAAGAAGATCAAAAAAGTTATATGGAAGTGGTTTATCTTGATGCGAATTTACCGGACAGTGATGGAACATATGGTGAGCTGGCAGCAGATCCAAACAAGAAAAACAGAGCAGAATCAGAAGTTTTTGCGGAGGAATCAAGAAATATTTTTGGGATATATTTGCAGAAGTATTGTCAGGCAATGACGAATGCAAAAGCCGAGCCGCCGAGAGCTCTGGCTTTATACTATGCACGTATTTTGCCGCATGTTCTTTATATCATGTATGGGATCGAGACGATTCCAGATTCCAAGGGGGCCTCTGCCGCATGGGCTTTTGAACATATGCAGGAAAAGACGATGGAGATCCTTGGCGAACAGTCGGAAGAAGAAATGCAGGAATGGCTGTATGATTCGCTGCGATGGTCGGAGAATTTCTGGAATCAAATGGATCTGGAGATATACGTTAATTCGGAAAGAAAGCTTTTAAAAGATGTTGTATACACCGAGGTGTACGACCAAAGAAGAATAGACGACTGGTCGGAATCCATGCATAAAACGGTGACAGAATTGGCGCATCGGGAAATCAAGAAAGATAAACGTCTAGCGAATTGGGCAGTGGATCATATTGTTGAAAGCGATAAAACGTACAATCTGTTTAAAAGGAGGAAGGAAAAAATGATGCATTTAACAGAGGATCAGATCTATCACCTGGTAGAAGCAATCGGTAATCACGAGACTCTGACTGCGGAAGAAGAACAACAGATGGAACATATCAGATCATGTAAAGAATGTATGGAGAGTTATTGCATTATGGCGGTATTGGCAGAAGCCACCCGTGTAGACTGTGATTTGGTTTTGAATCCTGTATACAGCGAAGAAGAAACTGCTGCGTCGGCAAGAAAACTTCTTGCGGCAATCAGGGTAACCTGCGAACGGATCCAAGATCAGATTTCTCTGATCGGTGAGCAGATCCAGAATCAGGCGGACGCTTTTCTGTTTGAACCTGTTCTGGCGACTGCAGTCAGAGGGGCAGCAAAAAGCAGAAATACAGTTTTGCGGATGGAGGATCTGGACGACGAAAACACGTATGTTGTATATGATGCAGAAAACCATAAGCTGATGATTCAGTTTGAGGCAGAGGGAAAAAATGCAGCAGATTTTAAGGTATATCTGAAATTTGCCGACGAAACGACGATGGAATTTTCTCTGCAGGAAAGCGGATCCTGCCTGAAAGGAACTTTGGCGGATATTCCGTCTGAGAGTTTTGAGATTTATATTGAGAAAGCAGACTGAAGAAGCAGTGAAAAAATGGCTCCGGAGTAAATCCCGGGGTTAATTTTTTCGGGAAAAATGAAAAAGCAGAGATTCCTTTCATAGATAAGAAAAGAAGATGGAGGGAAACACATTGGTACATCGCAGGTTATTAAAAGGATTTCAGATCATGAACGAAATAGAACCGGGAACTTGCCCGAACTTTTATTTATGGGGCGAATCGGTCAGTAAGCTGGAGGCAGATGCGAATGAATTGACTGCATGATGGAAATGGACAAAGTAATGCGGTTCCAGGGGGCGGTAAAGAGTTTTTCGATTTTTATGCCGTATTATGAAAATGCAGGCAAGGCCGAACAGTTTATGTATCATCTGCGGGAAAGCTACAGTATTGCACGGGACTGCTATGACCGGTATCAGGGGATTCTGATTGTAGAATGTTCGGAGGAATGGGGCAGATTTGGGTATAACCCCTGTCTGGAACAGTTTCTGCATTTTATCAGAGAACATCGGGAGGTCTGCTTTTTAATGCTTATGCCGACGGAGAAGAACGCAAAGTATCAGGAGGCTTTATTTGGCGAATTCAGCAAGAATCAACTCTGGATCCGGCAAAAATGCGAGACGATGAAGATTCAGGAATGTATGATATTGTTCTGTGAAGATGCGGAACGGAGTGGGTATTCGGTAACGGAGGAAGCAAAGCGGAAGCTGTCCGGGTTACTGGAAACACGAAATGAAATGCAGCTGGATAATGAAACTCTGGTTCTGCAGTTGATCAGACAAATTCAGCTGGATAAGCTGATGCAGCCAGAGACAGAAAAACAGATCGGTGAGGAGGATATCAGAATAGTATCCGGATTACCGGAAAAAGAGATGCCGAGAAAAGAGATTGGATTTCGTGCAGAAATCGGATGAGGAGGAGCAGGTATATGTTGAAAGATGGCCTTGTTTATACAGAATCAAGAATGGGATATGAGCAAGAGTTCCTGGAAGATTTAGCAGCATTTGATTTAAAATCCGCCAATGGTACATTTCGGGGAGGACCCGTTTTATTCCGAAAAAATGATCGCTGTTATACGGATCCCAGTGACAGCCATGACCTCATCGTTGGTGATACAGGATCTCAGAAGACTCTGAAATTTGTACTTCCATTAATTTATTCCTGTGCGATGGCGGGCGAATCTATGGTAATTGTGGATCCAAAAGGGGAACTGGTACGCAAGTCAGGAGAATTTCTGGAACGGAAGGGATATCAAAAAGTAGTCCTGGACTGGAGAAAACCGCAGGAGTCGCCGGATCGATGGAATCCGTTTGAGCGTGTTCAGGAGGCGTATAAGTGTGGAAAAAGAGCGGAGGCCGAAAACCATCTGAATGATATTTTGCAGAGTCTATTTTTTGAACGAACAGAAAAGGGAAAAGATCCTTACTGGAATGATACGGCAGGACAGCTTGCACGAGGAATCAGCAAACTGATTCTTATGATGGAAGAAAGGCTTTCGATAAAATCGATTCTGGACTGGCGGCATGCAAAGCTGCAGAGTGGTATGCTTCAGAATTGCTTTCTGCACTGCCGACGGATTCTGATATTTACCAGGATCTGGCTGGTTTTATGAATTTAACAGCAGAAAATACGAAAACCTGTATTACCTCGACATTTGATCAGCTGACGGGATTATTCAAAGCATCGAAAGCGCTGACGGAAATGATGTCAGGTACTACTTTTTCCATGGAAGAGATTGGAAAGGAGAAAACAGCGATTTTTCTGGTTGTACCCGATGAGAAGACAACGTATCATTTTCTGGCAGCGCTGTTTATTTCGCAGTGCTATGAAAGTCTGCTGGATCAGGCGGATGCCTGTAAGGGAACGCTTCCGGTGCGTGTTAACTTTATTCTGGAGGAATTCTGCAATATGCCGAAGCTGGATGACATTGTGCCGATGCTGACGGCGGCCCGAAGCCGCAATATTCGTTTTCATCTGGTCATTCAGTCTTACAGCCAGATGAAAGATAAATACGATGAAAATGTAAGCAGAACCATTATGGACAACTGCGGAAATCTCATTTATCTTCATACACGGGAAATCAGTTTTCTGGAATATATCAGCAAACTCGCGGGACAGAATGAATTCGGACGCCCGCTGCTTTCCGTTTCGCGGCTGCAGCATCTGAAGAAAAATGAAACCGTTATTTTTCACGATCGCTGCTATCCGGTTGTAGTGCGGGATCTGCCGCTCATTTTTGAGTATCCGATGAAATTCGGTGCGGAGTTAAACAAAAAGGAGAAAGAGAGCGGGTACAGAAAGAAAAAAAATATAGATTTTTGATGGGAAAAAGAAAGATTTAGGGATTTATACTTAGAGCCATCTTAGGAAGGCTCCAGAAAAAATATTTTTGAAAGAGAGGCACATGAACATGGAAGAAAACGTATATGTTACAGATTATCTCAAAAAGCTGAGAGAAGAGGCTCAAAAGCGGAATATCGAATTTGAAGAATCGACTTATGAATTTATTGATATGTTTCTGCATTATCACATTGATTCATATGATGGGAGTCTGCACAGAGTAGAAATCGAAGTGGAAAATGTTACGAACAACATCAGACTGATTCTGTATACGGAAGAAAAACATAAAATCGAAATGCTGATACCTGGCGGCAGAGTGACCGATATAGAGTTTTCATCACGTATAGCCAGAATTCCAAAAGGAACAGCGGATGAGGTAGCGAGAAGAATTCAGGAAGGCAGCTTTATCCATAATGAACTTCTGGATGTTGAGACTACATTGCAGAAATCAAAGGGGCCTTGGAGTGATCTGGTGATGAAATCATGGTTTATGCGGGCTGACCAAGAAGGAGTTGAAGCCTGCAGCACTTACTTGGTCTACTTTAATGAGGAGATATACCAGACACTTCGTAAAATGAAGGAGATAGAAAAAGGTACAGGCTTTTTGGTGCAGCTTATCAAGATCGGCGAGAATAGGGTCAAGGTTATTAAACTTGCCCGGGACTTTACAGGACTCGATGTGACAGATGCAAAGGATCTTGTACTTCAGGCTCCAAATGCTGTTTTACGGGCAGAAACAGCAGAAAAGGCTGTTGCTCTGTGTGAAGCATTGAGAGAGTGTGGAGCATCTGTTAAATGCTTATAAAATGCAAAATCAAGGCTTGTCAATCAGAAAAAACAGTGTTAGAATAGACTTATCACAAAGGCAATTCGGAATAGAAGTGAGAAAATACGAAATGTTGAGTGGTATCTATTAAGATGGTTTTATTGAAAGTAAGGCGTATTGATCTGTGAATAGTTTTTCAGAGGATCAGTGCGCCCTGAGATAGGAAAAGGACACTGTGTTTGTTGAAAGACGATACAGTGTCCTTTTTGCATGAAATTCGAAAAACTATTTTCAGCAATTAAAATTTATCTTTATGGAGGTACCATTCTATGAAAAAAATGAACTTTGCATCTGTATCCTGCGAAATTGCTGTGGCTGATAATTTTTATTTCAGCACAGAAAGCATCTGTGAGTACGGAAGAGATACCGTGCGCTATGCTGTAGAGCGTTTCTTCGCAAAAAACATCGGACTCCAGAGAAAATGCACCTGGGAGAGCTGGAAAATCCGGGTGGGAAAAGGAAGTGAGAAAAACAGACAGCGTTTCACTTACGTTTTTCCTGCACTCGTTATGGAACTGCCGGGCGAATGGGTGCGGGTAGCAGGAATGATTGACAGTCGTGGAGTCTGCATCAAGCGCGTTCAGATTCTGCGCGAGCATCCTTGCTTTGCATCAGAAGCAATCTGAACAACGCTGCCAATGACCTCACGCGGAATGCATTTCCGCGTGAGGAAAGAAACGGAATTCCATAGGTATTATTTGGGTGATTTTGATACAAAAGGATATGGTTATGTGGTATCATATAATCATATTTACTGTACGTTTATTTTACGAAGGGAGAAGAAAAATTGTCTAAAACGGAAATTGTAACAGAACTTCAAACGATATTGAACGATCTGAAAGGTATCACGGCCGATCTGGAACAAAATATTTCAGGCTTAAAAGATTTTCTGGAAGACAGAAAATTTATTCCCAAAGAACTTGGTGCGTCCATAAGAGAACAGCTGGAAGCGATCGATGCGAAACAGACCGAAATTGTATCAAAGTATGAAATGCTGGATGTGCAGAAACCGGAAATGCAGCATACAGCAATTGAGGAAAACTTATCTGAGATTCAGAAAGTAATAGAAGAAAATGAGAAGTACAGGAAAGCGATCGCATTTTTCTGGAACTTCATGCCGATGATGAAAAAACAGCGGAGACACTTCAGAATCGAAAGGACAGGATTGCAGCAGATCAGATTCAGTTGATGGAGGGGGATATTTTAAAGGAGTATGCAGAACCATATGCATGGCTGCAGCAGGCGTTCTGGGAGAAGGACGCAAGAAGAAAATTCTCGCTGATCTATAAATTAGTTCCCCATTTTGAAGAAGAGATTGTAACGGGAATTCATTTTAATACATTAAAACTGGATGAGAACAAAGCAGAACCGGAAGAAAGTGTTCCGGAAGCATTTTGTGCGGAAACAGACAGCGCGGACAGAGAAAAAGAAGAGACAGCTGAAAACACAGCAGAAGTTCTGGAAGAACCGGAGGAATGTCCGGAAGCATGGAAAGATCTTCTGATTCCGGAAGATTCTTCTTTGCTGCATGTTCAGATGAGTGCAAAAGCAGGCACAAAATTTGGAGTGAAAGAATTCCGAAAGGACATGTGTAAACAGCCACTGACGGGAAAATGTGCTGTCTGCTGGAATGTATAGAAGAGCATGGATATTCCGTAAAAAGTCTTGCAGAGAAAAATGACAACGGTTATGAAATATATAAGACCGCAACAGAGAAATTATATCAGTCCGGGTATTTAAAAAGATATATAGTTGATGGAATGGGGGAATTTTTTACCTTATCTCCACGTAGAGAACGTATTTTATATACGAAAGAAGCAGTTGGTTTTATCAACCAGATGCTAAAAGAGAAAATTTCAAACCAGGATGAGGGAGAGCATATTGAGGATTCAACAAATTCTGCGATGACAAGATTGATGGCATACGACAGTGCATGCAAACAGAGAATTCTGTTTCCAGACTATGAATTTGATACATGTAACTCCGTATTTGGGACGGACTATTTTATGATTGGATATTCCATGAACGGAAAGAAAAACTTTCAGTGGTTTGCAGGTGTTGTAACGGAGGATCCGGCGGAATTACAGGAATTTAAGGATGTGGTGGCAGAAAAAGCAGGGGCAGAGGAAAGCCTTGTTGTATACGGGGTTTCACTGGAACATGCGAAAAAAGTGGCTAGCTGGCTGCAGAAAGAATTAGGGAAGAAAGCAGCCTTGATTTACTATACGTCCAAGCTGGAAAAAAATGTTTATGCCTTGGAAAATGATTTACCGGCTGAACCGAAAACAGGCGAGCCTGTGGAGGATGAGATAACAGATGAATCCGTAGAACTGCCAGAAGAAGAGCCAGAGCAGGGGACAGCAGAGGCAGAAGCGAGTTCGAAAACAGACAGTGAAAAAGAAGATGAGACGGATAAAAAAACAGAAGAAGCAATCAATTTAGAGCTGGAACAGCCTGAGGCAGTCGAGGAGCAGCCAGAGCAGGAGTCAGAAGAGTCATACGAAGCAGAAGAAAAAGGCATTGTTTCTGAGCAGACGCTTACGGATGAGAAACGAATGGAATATATCGCAGCATATCAGGAAATGATTGCTTCTGGTAAGATCTATGCAGCATCCGCCTATTTAAAAGCTTTAGCCGGAAAATATGATGCATTCGAACAGCATTATCGCCAGCTGGCGTATGCCATGAATGATCCGATGGAACATTGCACCTACAATTCTGATACGATCTTTCAGATATTCTATGGAGAATCCGAACCAGTATCGGATTATTATGTGGTTGCAGCAGCCCTGCGGAATTATTTTTTGGATCAGTACAGCTATGATTATTCTGCACAGCAGTTATATGACATGTTCAAGAAAAGCACTCTTCTGACGGAAAATCAGAGTCTTGAAGAGATTGTTTATGATCTGATGGAATTTAAAAACCGCCAGAAGAGGGGCGTTGACCGTTACGCGGATTATCGGGAAAAAGAAAGAGGCGAATGGGAAAAACAACTTGCGAAAATATGCCATGAAGCAAAGGAATATTACGAGAGTTATAAAAATGGAAATGTCAAAGAAAGTACGTCCCATAAACGTTTTCTGGAAACTACCAAGCTGCTTCTTGGGGCAGACAGTGATTTGTGCCAGTACTTGAAGGCGGTGAGCGAGGATGACAGAGAAATGCTGGAGATCCTGGAAGAATTTCTGGCGGATACTTATGTAAAAGATCAGGCGGTTATTTGCGAGGAAAACATTGATCAGGCTAAAGTTAACCGTGTGATGGATGAGTTCTGGGATCGTGCAGCAGAAAATATGAATTCTGTCAAGAAAACCTCAGATCTCATGGGAAGCCTGAGAATGAACCTTTCCAAAAAAGTCCACAAAATTGTATCGATTCTCTGCGATTATGTATCTCTTATGCAGGCTTCCTTTAACAGCAGCGATGATGCAGCTTTGGTTGAGTATAAAAAGATCAGAACACCGTTATTGCACCATATGGATGAAATGATTGCGGTCCTTTCGGAAAAAGACAGCGGAGATCGGAAAGCGTGTGCGGGAAAAACAGTATTACAGCAGACATTGAAAGAACTGAAAAGTCGGCTGTCGGGAGAGTACAAAGAGGGCAGCTATCAGTTTTATTATATTGATTTCCTGAAAAATGATAAAGTATTGCTGGATGAAGACGCGCTGCCGATTCTGGATGAAGTCTTCGAACTTCCGGACTTTTCTGTGCTGTCGAGAATTCAGCTGCATTGTACAGAAAAAGAGCAGGAATTTGCGGAACGAATGCAGGAGATTTTTGAAGGAGAAGATGATTATGGCAGTGCGGAATTAATTCTCCAGTACTGGAAATGGCTCGACCATCCATTATCAGCGGAGGATGCCGAAAAATATGATATTGACAAAGCAATCGTGTATCCGCTGAGGGATCTTGAAAATAAACGAAAAGAATTTATTGAGGACATCGAACTGGCTCAGAGCTATGGTCAGATTGACAACACGGCCGAGAATGGGAAAGAGCTGATTCTTCAGATTGCGGAATCGTGGTATTCCCGGGCGGTTGAGACACGAAACTATGGATTTTCGGAAAAATTCTGAAGGAGTTCCGGGAAAAAATAAAAAAGGATGCACAGGTCCGGGCTGTTGATTTAAAAAGAAATCTGGATGCCTATTTGAAACAAAATCCAGACTGGGAAAAAGAAGAACTGATTCGTGAGGCGGTTGCGCAAATCAAGAATCGAATTGAACAGCAGAATTATGCGGCAGCGGAAGATCTGCTGAACCGGGTGCTGACGCAGGATCTTGATCCGGAGTTTCAGTTTAAAGAGGAAGACTATCTGGAAGAATTTCTGGATGAATATGATGTCAATTATAGAAAAACTGCAAATTCCGGAACAACGTTGAAAGCATTAATGAATACCTCAAAGATTAATAAGGATATTAAAGGGGGAAATAAACTATTAGAAAACTGGCCGAAAGGGGCTGGGACAAATGAAACAACACTGAAGGTTCTGCTGAGTACATTTGGATTTCAGCTGGAAAGTGTACAACGTGAGGCACCAGTCCTTGGAAAAATTGAAAATTATACCGTCAAACTGAAACGTCCGGAAAATGGAAGAAAAAGTAACTACAAACATCCCATTGCAGCTTTTGGGTCTGAAGCTGAGGAAAAAGGCTTCCGGGTGATCTGCCTTTTTGGAAGAACGGATGCTTCCCGTCTGATCGATACTTTCAAAGAAGTCGGGAATGCAAAACATACCCTTGTTTTGCTGGATTATGCATTGCCGCTTGCTGAGAGAAGAATTCTGGCGAGAAAGACAAAAACGGATCTGAGCGGAAAAATTTTTGCCGTCGTAGACAGGGTGGTACTGGTGTATCTGGCAAAACATTATACGGAAACGGCAATGAACAGAATGCTGATGGCCGTGATCATGCCATTTGCATCGTATCAGCATATATCGATAAATCCGTGGATATTATGCCGCAGGAGATTTTTATCGGGCGCAAATATGAACTTGAAAAAATCGAATCGCCTACAGGTATAAATATTGTATATGGCGGTCGTCAGCTTGGAAAATCTGCGCTGCTTCGCATGGCGAAAAAAGACATTGACCATAACGAAAATGGAGACCGCGCAGTTCTGGTAGATATTAAGGATCTGGATTATAAAGCATCCGCCAGAAAAATTTCAGCAGCATTGTTTGATGAGGGGATTTTAAAAGAGGAACATATTACAGAAAACTGGAGTGAACTGGCGCGTGATTTGAAGAAGCGGCTGAAGGATACAGACGATTCCATTCCTTATTTTCTGCTGTTGCTGGATGAGGCGGATACGTTTATCGACAGTTGTGAAAGTATCAAATACTGGCCGTTTGACATGCTGAAAGATATTCAAAGTGTAGGAATGGGAAGGTTCAAATTTGTAGTAGCGGGTCTGCGCAATATTGTGAGATTCAAGCGGGAAGCGGCATTGGGAAATAACAGTGTACTGACCCATCTGGAATCACTGACAGTAAAACCATTCAAAGCAATGGAAGCAAGAGAATTGCTGGAGGTACCGTTATCCTATCTTGGATTCAGATTTCCGGAAGATAATGAGACGGAAGTATTAATTTCTACGATTCTCGGCACGACAAATTATTTTCCGGGTCTGCTGCAGCTGTACTGCACCAAGCTGATTGAGGCAATGCAGCGGGATTATGCGGGATATTCAGAAAGTGAGACACCGCCTTATCTTGTAAAGAAAGAGCATATTAAAAAAGTGCTGGCAGAGCAGACTTTACAGGAGGAGATTCGAAAGAAATTTTTCATCACATTAGTAGTCGGTGACGATAGTTACTATTATATCATTGCATTAATGGTTGCTTATCTTTACCATGAAAATAAGTCAGAAAATGGATGCAGTGCGGATGAGCTGCTGGAACTGGCAGAAGGATATTCCATTAAAAAGATTCTGACATTAGGCAAAGAGCAGCTGGCTGCGTTGATGGAAGAAATGCGAGAGTTATATGTCCTGCAGAATACCAGTGAGGGACGTTACCGTTTTACGAGATACAGCTTCTGCCAGATGATGGGAACTATTCCGCAGATTAACGATGAACTTGAGAAATACATGGAGGATTAACGATGGATCAGATCTGGTGGAATCATATTATCAAAGCACATGCGTTTCTGGAAAATGTTGTAAAAGAAGCTGCCGGAGGGCACAGCTTACTGCTGACCCTTCCGGATTCGGTACCATGGAAAAGTACATTTCTGGATCTGATCCGGGAGCAGCTTCTGATGGAAAACCCGAAAAATAAACTGGAAGTCATAGAATGCCCGGAAGAGGAGCCGGGGGAGTTCATTCTGCAGAAATACTGTAAAAGAGAAACGCGGGCAAAGTATCGCTATGGAGTGAGTTATGCACAGTTTCTTGGAAAATGTCAGGAGACGGTTTTAAATGACAGATATGTCTGGGTGTCGGATATTCCAGACGAGAAGGTAACGAAATGGCTTGATTTTGTATCGGAATATCAAAAAAATGTACAGGACAAAACACCGGGAATTTTTATTCTGGAAGTACATCATGATGTCATGAACCGAAAAAGCAAAAAGGGAATCCGGAGTCTTGGCTTTGAGCAGAATATCGGAGCATATGATAAATATGCTTTCTGCGCACTGGCATCATCTGAGACAAACTGTAAAGAGTTTCTGCGTCCGTATCTGGCAGAGGCCGTTGCTTCTGTCTGCGGGGATGATGTGGAACTATGTGCGGTATGTGTGGCGAAGGGAATGGAGTTCCTGAATGCACCTTATGAGACCATTCAGAAAGTGACGGAAGATCTTGTCAGGAGTGATGGAGAGAGGTACTGCTTCAGCAAAAGCCAGGAGGAAGTGGATACGCTGCTCTGGGAGGCGCAGTTGAAATATGTTTTTCCACTCGTGGAAAATTATCGAAGGTATTTTGTGAAAAAAAATATTATGCTTTTATCAAAGCGGCACTTCCGATCAACAACGGATATGGAGATCAGGTTATGGTTCCTGAGGAAGCTGAGCTTGGAAATCTGATGTATCTGGTGGAACGGGGAGGGATTCCGGTTTCAGCAGAGGAGAGTATGGAACTTAAACGATACAGAAAAGCCCGGAATGAGTTGGCACATATGAATCTTTTAAGCAACGAAGAATTATGTGTGATATTGAAAGCAGGAAAACATAAAACGGCATCTGATTAGAAGGCTTAGCGGGAAGTAAGTGAAAAGAAAATGTGCATTGGATGACAGAAAAATCTGTTTTTCCAATGCACATTTTTAATACGAGTATAAAAATATTTATTTCAGAACTTCAATTCCCTGCACCGATCCAGACATTCAAAGATCTCCTGCCGTCTCGGCCGCGCCAGATCCCCAGGTCTTCCAGGAGCGAGAAGAGAAGCAAGTCCTTTTTCATCCATCTGCCGTTCCAGCAGATCGACAACCTGCACCAGTGTTTTGCGTCCGTCCATCCTGCGTTCCGCCGCATCCAGCAGAAGTGCCGCCAGTCCATTCAGCTGTTCGCTGTCGGTCAGCTGTTCCACAGCACGCAGATCGGTCAGTGATTTATTAATGAGAATAGATTCGCGTCCCATGACTTTGACTTTCGTGCGGTCGCTGCCAGTCAGCGCTTTCGACGGCTGCGGGCGGCGCTGGAAGGATGGAACGGCGAAAGGACGCACCGATGCGGTAAAAGGCGGGAACTCCGCTGCTGTGGTTTTGGCACGCTCCGTAATATCGTAAGGAACGTATTCCTTCATCTGAATCACCGTATCCGCCACATGGAAGTAAGATCCAGAGCTTCCGGCGACGAGGATAGACGAGATCCCAAGCTTCTCATACAGATCCCGCACACGGCTGATAAACGGCGTGATCGGCTCTTCACTGTCCGCAACGACGCGCTGCATCAGCTCATCCCGCACCATAAAGTTTGTGGCGGAGGTATCCTCGTCGATCAGAAACAGGCTTGTACCGGCCTCAATGCCTTCAATGACATTGGCAGCCTGCGAGGTGCTGCCGCTGGCGTCTGCGGTCGAGAAGGAAGTGGTGTCGCTCTTTCCAGGCAGATCATGGATGAAGAGGGAGATATCGACATTGCTGATGCTGCGGGAGTCCTCTGAGCGGAGTTTTACGGCACTCGCATCAGTGATGACATATTCGCGTCCATCCCCGGCGATATGGTTGTACACGCCGCGCTCCAGCGCCTGCAGCAGGGTGGACTTTCCGTGGAAACCTCCGCCGACAATCAGGGTAACACCCAGCGGAATGCCCATGCCGGAAATAGATCCGCGGTTCGGGAGATCGAGGGTGACGCGTAAGGATTCCGGCGAGACAAACGGAACGGCGTGTTTCATCGGCAGGTCAGAGACACCGGTCTCACGTGGAGAATGGAGCCGTCGGCGATGAAGGCGGTGAGTCCTTTTTCTTTTAATGCGGCGCGGATCGCCTGCTGATCTTCACAGAGACGGGCGACACCGGCGCATGCTTTCGGATCCAGACTGCGGTACAGAAGCGATTTTTCCACGCAGCCCGGCAGGAAGTCGAAGAGAATGCGGATCAGTTCCTGCGAGGCGATGGTGCGGCCATTGGCGGGAAAGCCGATTTCCATGTTGACGATAAGACTGCGTCGGACGGATTTAAAACGCAGGCAGTGCGCTCGAGAATTTCCTGGCCGCAGCGGCTGACGCCAAGCAGACCGCTTTTGCCGGAGCCCTTCGCGCGGAATGAGTACGGTGCGATCGCGCGCGCAAACTGGCGCAGCAGGTAATCCTGAAGGGCGACGCGCTTCTCATATGTGTCGTAGAGCGATGTTGGAAATGCGGCGGTTTTTCCAGTGATATGGACACTGACACGCGACGGAGCAGCGAACGGATCGCCCTGGACATGGTCGATGGAGAGGGTGTAGCGCGGAAACTGGTAAGCACCGCGGGTGGATTTATAGGCGGGATAGCTTTTGTGGTTGATGCCAAATAAAAGCTGTTTCAGATCATTTGCGGACTGCATGAGAAAAACTCCTTTCAAAACGAATGTTTATACATAGAAATCATTTTGTGATAACTATAGCACAGCAGCGCGGAAAAATGCAAAGAAAAAGAGCGAAAAGCCTTCCCCACAGAAAAGGAGACGTTTCGCTCTTTTTGCATAGCGGCTGCCAGACGTTACGCTGCCTGTTTTGCGCGCCGCGTGTGCTCAAAATACCCTGCAGTGCCACAAAAAATGTTTTTCCATTTCCATTCAGGTATCCCATCATGGAGAAGTTGATGCCGACGACCATCAGATCGACGGTTCCATACAGTGCCTGGAGCAGATTGGCGCCGAATACGGGGAGCATAAAAAGCAGAATCAACGTTTGGAAACACTCTGGCGTTTCACCAGTTTCGTTGCCATGCACATCTTCAGACACTCACGTTTCGGATCAGCTACGCGGTCGAGCAGACGCTGAACAGCAGTGGCGCCAAGCTCGCGTTTTCTGACTTTCATCGTGGAATGACGGCGGAACCATCATATCGCACATCGGAACGTCATCAAAGCCGATGATAGAGACATCCTCCGGGATGCGGTAGCCGTTTTCACGCAGCGCACGCATAGCGGCTGCAGCGATGATGTCATTATCGGCAAAGTAAGCATCCGCGATCGGAGCTTTCGACTCGAGAAGGCGCAGCATGTCGCGGTAGCCCTCGTCCGAGGTAGGGGAAACCGGGTGGACATATGGATGCGAGGTGCTGATACCGTTTGCACGGAGCGCTTTGTAGTAGCCGTCGGCGCGTTCGGAGAAGTTGCTGATGTCGAGGTTCGAATGAAAGTAGCCACGTTTTTGTGTCCGCACTGGATCAGATAATTTGTGGCGTTGAACGCCCCCTGAATGTTGTTGATCAGAACGCAGTCGTAATCGAGCTCATCGTAATAGCAGTCCACGACAACGATCGGAACAGAAAAATCGCGGAACTTGCGGAAATCGGACGGAGCCATTTCGGTTGCAAGAAGCAGAATGCCCTCACAGTCCACAGCGCGGAGTGCATCGAGCTGGCTGTCAATATCCATGGTCTCATAAAAATAGGAGATATGAAGCGCACAGCCCTGGCGGGTGCATTCGGTGGAAATTCCTTCGGTCAGCTGGGAGAAAAACGGTGTGTCGGCAGCAACCTTTCCGTGCTTTTTGTAATTGACCAGCTGAATAATGCGGGAGGAAGCGCCGGAGGATTCATTTTTTTTCGGCGCATAGCCATACTCGGCTGCGGTTTTTAAAACCAGCTCTCTTGTGGCATCGCTGATGCCGGGTTTGTTATTGAAAACCATAGAAACCGTGGCAGGCGATACGTTGATCAGCTTTGCCAGTTCTTTCGCAGAAATATTCATAAAATTTCAGCTCCTGTTCGATAAAATCAGCCGCACGTTGCTTTCGTGTGTTTTTACATGCGGGATGTTGAAATTTATTTCAGTGTTTATCTGAAAAATATTAAACTTATGCATTGATTTTAATATGAATTAAAAAAGAAGTCAACTTCTGAGCTGTAAAAAAATGAAATATGAAGAAATGCATAAAAACAGCCATTCTTTTTTGTGTAAATTACTAAAAAAGATTTAATAAAGCTGAATAGATGTTGACAAGTTCAAAAGAATTTAGTAATATAAGAGCCATAAAGAACAGGGAAATTCAAGACATAATTTAGCAGAGTTTAAAGAAAATTAAGTGGAGGAAATGAATATGAAATCAATTAAGATCGGATTTGCACCTACGAGAAGAAGCATTTTCAGTGCCCCGGATGCCGTAAAATACGCCAACCTGACGAGAGAGCGTTTAAAAGAGCTCGGCGTTGAATTTGTCGATATCACAGACATCAATGAGGAGGGTCTGTTTTACGATGAGGCGGACCGTGAGAAAATCCAGGAGAAATTCCGCCGTGAAAACGTAAAGGGAATTTTCTTCCCGCACGGAAACTTCGGAACGGAATATGTCTGTGCAAGACTGGCAAAGGAAATGGGGCTTCCGGTACTCCTCTGGGGACCGCGCGATGAGAGACCGGATGAGAACGGTGTGCGTCTCCGCGACAGCCAGTGTGGCCTGTTCGCAACCGGAAAAGTGCTGCGCCGTTTTGGCGTTCCGTTCACCTACATGACAAACTGCCGCCTGACCGATCCGGAATTTGAGCGCGGCATCAAGGATTTCCTCGCCGTATGTAATGTGGTAGATACCTTCCGTCACACCAGAATCCTTCAGATCGGACCGCGTCCGTTCGACTTCTGGTCCACGATGTGCAACGAGGGCGAGCTGCTGGAAAAATTCAATATTCAGCTTTCCCCGATTCCGCTTCCGGAGCTGACCGAAGAGATGAAGAAAGTAAAAGCAGAGGGCACCGAGGTAGAGAAAGTCGTTGCTTACTGCAATACCAATATGTGTGTAAAAATAAAACCGGAAGAGCTGGAAAATGTAGCAGCTCTGAAGGTTGCGATGAAGAACCTGGCTGTCAAATATTCCTGCAATGCCATTGCGATCCAGTGCTGGAACGCACTGCAGGGCGAGATCGGCATTATGCCGTGTGCGGCAAACTCCCTGCTGAACGAAGAGGGAATTCCGGTTGTCTGTGAGACCGATATCCACGGTGCCATCACCGCTCTGATGGTAGAGGCTGCCGGCAGAAACGACAAGAGAAGCTTCTTTGCTGACTGGACGGTACGTCACCCGGACAACGAGAACGGCGAGCTGCTGCAGCACTGCGGACCGTGGCCGATCTCCGTTGCACAGGAAAAACCGACGATCGGTTATCCTCTGGCATTCAGCCACCCGGGCGCTGTAGAGGCACAGGCAAAATTAGGCGAGATGACACTGGCACGTTTCGACGGCGACAACGGAGAGTATTCTCTGCTGCTTGGAAATGCCAAAGGTGTCGAGGGACCTTACACGAAGTACTTACGTATGGGTTGAGGTACAGAATCTGAAACGCCTCGAGGCAAAAATCGTTGAGGGACCGTACATCCACCACTGTGTCGGCATCCACGAGAACGTTGTGCCGGTTCTGTATGAGGCATGCAAATACATCGGCGTTGCCCCGGATTTATACGATCCGATCGAGGAAGACGTCAAAGCATATTTAAGAGGAGAATGAAAATCATGAGTGAATACAAGGAATTAAGTTGTCTGGCGTATGATCTGCGGAAGAAAGTAGTGGAAATGGTAGTTTCCGGCAAGGGCGGCCACATCGGCGGTGACATGAGTGTCATTGATGTGCTTGTAGCGCTGTATTTTAAAGAGATGAACATCAGCCTAAGAACATGGACGACCCGGACCGCGACCGCTTTGTGATGAGTAAAGGTCATTCCGTTGAGGCATATTATGCAGTACTTGCAGCAAAGGGATTCTTCCCGATGGAAGAGGTCATCGAAAAATTCTCCAAATTCGGCAGCCCGTACATCGGCCATCCGAACAATAAACTGCCAGGCATCGAGATGAACTCCGGTTCTCTCGGCCACGGACTTCCGGTCTGCGTGGGAATGGCGCTGGCAGGAAAAATGGATAAAAAAGATTATCGTGTTTACACCGTTATGGGTGACGGCGAGCTGGCAGAAGGCTCTGTCTGGAGGGCGCAATGTCCGCAGGAAACTACAAGCTGGACAACCTCTGTGCGATCGTAGACCGCAACCGTCTGCAGATCTCCGGAAATACCGAGGATGTCATGAAACAGGACAGCCAGGAGGAGAGATGGGCAGCGTTCGGATGGAATGTTCTTTCCGTACCGGGCAACGATATGGACGCGCTCGTTCATGCATTTGAGCTGGCGAAACACTGTAAGGGAAAACCGACGGTTATTATTGCAAATACAACGAAGGGCTGTGGTTCTTCCGTGATGGAAAATAAGGCGGAGTGGCATCATAAAGTGCCAACACCGGAGGAAGTAGAACAGATCATGAAGGATCTGGATGAGAGAAAGGAGCACTGTCATGAATAAGATTCCAAACAGACAGGCCATTTGCGAGGTTTTAATGAAACATGCCGAGACGGATAAAGATATCGTGGTGCTCTGCAGCGATTCCAGGGGAAGTGCTTCCCTGACACCGTTTGCAAATGCGTATCCGGAGCAGTTTGTGGAGATGGGTATTGCGGAGCAGGATCTGGTCAGCGTTTCTGCCGGTCTTGCAAAATGCGGCAAGAAAGCATTTGCGGCATCTCCGGCGTGCTTCCTTTCTACAAGAAGCTATGAGCAGGTGAAAATTGACTGTGCATACTCCAACACCAATGTAAAGCTGATCGGCATCAGCGGCGGTGTGAGCTACGGCGCACTCGGCATGAGCCATCATTCTGCACAGGACATCGCAGCAATGGCAGCTATTCCGAACATGCGCGTTTATCTGCCAAGCGACCGCTTCCAGACAGCAAAACTGGTTGAGGCGCTTCTTACCGATGAAAAACCGGCTTATATCCGGGTGGGAAGAAATGCCGTTGCGGATATTTACAGCGAAGAAAATACCCCGTTTGAGATGGATAAGGCGACGGTTCTCTTGGAAGGCACCGATGTTTTACTGGTAGCCTGCGGCGAGATGGTCCGCCCGGCGTTCGATGCAGCTGCCATGCTGAAAGAAGAGGGAATCAGCGCAGGACTGCTCGATATGTACTGTGTGAAACCGTTGGACAAAGAGGGCCTGGTAGAAGCTGCAAAGAAGGCAAAAGTTGTCATTTCGATCGAAGAGCACGCTCCATTCGGCGGTCTTGGATCGATGGTGAGCCAGGTGGTCGGTGCGGAATGCCCGCGCAAAGTCGTTCATATGTCTCTGCCGGATGCGCCGGTGATCACGGGAACTTCCAAAGAAGTCTTTGACTATTATGGACTGAATGCCGAGGGCATTGCAAAAAAAGCGAAAGAATTACTGGCTTAACCAGAAATGGAATCAGCGGTGAATGTGATAGCCCGCAGGGAACTGTAAACTGCCGCAGGTCTGCGTATGCCATGTTCCTGCGTGCCCGGGCGGAAGAAAATCCGGGAAGCAGGAACTTTTTCTATATAATCAGGAATAAATCGTTCTGCGGAAGATGTTGGAATGTGTGGTAATCACCAAAGATCTTGCCTGTAGGGGCAGGGTGAATGCTGCGACAATAGAAAATGATGCATGGTGTGTTGAAAAACAGGGTGTATTCAGCGTTATTCGAGATGGGGATCTGGATATTTATAAAATTTTAGGAATGGAGCTGGAAAAATGGAGAAAAGGTATATCATCGGAATTGACCAGAGCACGCAGGGAACGAAAGCGCTGCTCTTTGATGGTGAAGGACATTTACTGCGCCGTACCGACCTGCCGCACCGGCAGATCGTCAATGAAAAGGGATGGGTGTCCCATGATCTGAATGAGATTTACCGGAATACCGTACAGACGGTAAAAACGCTGGTGGCAGAGTCCGGTGTTGCACCGGAAGAAATCGCCGGAATTGGCATCAGCAATCAGCGAGAGACGACGGCGATCTGGGATAAGGCGACCGGGGAACCGCTGGAAGAGGCAATTGTATGGCAGTGCGGCCGCGCAAGTGGAATTGCGCAGAAAATTGCGGAGCAGGGTCACGCAGAGGAGATCCGCGAGGCGACGGGTCTGCAGCTTTCGGCTTATTTTCCTGCTGCAAAGATGGCATGGCTGCTTCGAAATGGCGGAGAAGAAAGACAGAAGCGTGCGGAAAACGGCGAGCTGTGTCTGGGAACGATTGACAGCTGGCTGATTTACAAGCTGACGAGGGATCATGCATTTAAGACGGATTTTTCAAATGCGTCAAGAACGCAGTTGTTTAATTTGAAAACGCTGGCGTGGGATGAGAAGATCTGTGAGATGTTCGGGATTCCGGTCTGTGCGCTGGCCAGGGTGTGCGATTCCGATGCGGTGTATGGAACCACGACGATGGAAGGATTGTTTTCCGAGACGGTTCCGATCTGCGGTGTATTAGGCGACTCTCATGCGGCTCTGTTCGGACAGGGCTGCTTAAAACCGGGTATGATCAAGGCAACGTACGGAACGGGTTCTTCGCTGATGATGAACATTGGAGACAAGCCGATTCAGAGCAGCCACGGTGTTGTGACTTCGCTTGCGTGGGGAAGAGGCGGCAAGGTGGACTATGTGCTGGAAGGAAATCTGAACTACACCGGAGCGGTGATTACCTGGCTGAAGGATGATCTGAAGCTGATTTCTTCGGCAAAAGAGACGGAAGGACTGGCGAGGGAGGCAAATCCGGCAGACCGCACGTATCTGGTTCCGGCATTTACCGGGCTTGGTGCGCCGTACTGGGATGAGAAAGCAACGGCATCGATCAGCGGAATTACCCGCACCACAGGAAAAGCCGAGGTGGTAAAAGCGGCTCTCGACTGTATCGCCTACCAGATCACCGACCTTGTCCGTGCGATGGAGCAGGATACCGGCATGCGGATCGAGGAACTCCGTGTAGACGGCGGCCCGACACGAAACGGATATCTGATGCAGTTCCAGAGCGATATTACGAATAAACGCGTGAATATTCCGGACGCGGAGGAGCTTTCCGGTATCGGGGCGGCTTATATGGCCGGTATTTCAGCCGGGGTCTACGATCTGGAAAAACTCGCGGGAAATATGAAACGAAGTGTGTATGAACCGAAGATGGACGATGAAATCCGGGAGAAGAAGTATGCCGGATGGAAAAAGGCTGTCGACGGGGTATTAAGTAAATAGGGGACGGACGGCGGGAGGTTTTTTGCGCCTGATGGTGGGATGACGAAGGGGGGACGCGGGCATTACTGTGCACTCGGCAAATACGCGTTTGCGATAAGAAAACGAAGACGCATACGTGCGTGATTGAGAAATTTGAAAAATAAAATAATCTACAAACAAAAAGGAACGATTTGGATAGAACGTTCCTTTTTTGCATATAGAGAATAAATTGTACAGAAATAAAAGGCGCTGTATAAACAGCGCGTAATGCTGATAGAATGCGAGAAAACAGCAAGAAAAAGAGGATTAAACTTGTAGTTCAATGAAGAAAAAAATAGATGTGGTATAGTATCAAGAAAAAGGGATTTCGCATGAAGGAAATTTCAATAGAAGATGTATTAGAGCGTGTCTGAAAAATCATTTCCGCAAACTGAGACTCGCAGCTCACGAAAAGCCTTTTTCAGACAAGCTCTAGGAAAAAGTTCCCGCCAGGATTGCAATCGTCAGCAGAAACAGGACTTCTACGGTCAGAAGGAGACGCAGAAGCATCGCATATCCTTTTCCTGCCGCCGCAAGACATCCCGCGATCCGCTTGTCCGAGACGGGCTGCGCCGCCGCGGCGAGAAGGCGGAAGGAAAGACCCGAAACGAGAAGCTGAACGGCGGGAACCATGCCTGCTGCGAGCAGTACCAGCATTGCCGTCACGCCAAAGCAGTTGCGGATCAGCACCGCGGAGCCTGCCACCAACTCGGTTACAGCATTCACCGCATTTCCGATGCCGGGAATCATTCCGGCAGTCCGCCAGAGTGCCATCTGCCGCAGGGAATCGAGCGCCGGTGCGATCAGATTCCGGATCATCTGCATTCCCACAAGTACGCCGAGCGACGATTTTAAAAGGCCGTTCACACAGGTTTCCAGCAGCTCTGTCATATGGGACAAAATCTCCTCGCCGGAAAGATCGTTTACAAGGGCGATGAGCAGATAGATATGGATCATCGGGAGGACGAGGGCGAGCAGAAGCTTTTCGACAGCCAGAATCACTAGAAGGAGCATCTGATAAAACATCACGGCTGATGATGCACCACCGGCGGCCGCGGCCGCCAGATAGTAGGATGGCGTCAGAATCCGCATAAAAGCGACCAGCGATGTGATGACAGCTTTCAGGTTTTCCCCGCTCGACTGGAAATTTTTCAGAATCAGTGCAAGCGCAAGCAGATAGACCATATAAAAACTGGCGTCCCTGACCTGTTTTCCTTCAAAGAGAGAGGAAAAACTGCCGAGCACCGCGCCTGCCAGAACGAGGAGAAACAGCTCCTTCATCAGCCCTTCTGCGCAAGGAATGCTGTTTTGGCACAGGAGAGAACGGCATTTCCGGCACGGAAGGTGCGGAAGGGATCGCCATCCTGCAAAAGAGAACGCACCGTACCGGCAAAAGAAAACTGCTGGCTGGACAGCAGGCTGTCCACTTCCTGCTGGATTGCATCGAAGTCGAGTTCTGCAAGAAGTTCGTCCTGCGCTGCTGCCTGATCCGTTTCGGTATCCCCCGCTTCTTTCTCCTGCTGTCCTTTCTTTTCTCTGACCGCCGCACGCTCCGTCTCCTGATCTGTTCCTACGGTGTCCAAACGTGATTCTTCTTCCAGGCTCTCCGACACGTTTTGTACCGCTGCTTCGATTTTCTGCGTTCTTCCCGTTCCGAAAATGAGACACAGAAAAAGCAGCGCCATGCCCCATCCGGCTTTTTTACAGAAAATCATGAACCGTTTCCAGCAGAGCGAGCAGCACTGGCATACTGACGGCAAGGACCGCCAGGCGGGCGAACAGTTCAATCTGCCCTGCAATGGAAGAATAGCCCGCATCCTTACAGATCCCGGCGGAAAACTGTCCCACATACGTGATCCCAAGCATTTTCAGCAGCGTATTCAGATACGATGAGTCCACCGGGAGATACGATTTCATTTGTGCGAGCATGCCGAGCAGATACTGCATTTTTCCGACGGTCCCGGCAAGAATGCAGAGCCGGCACCGACCGTCACAAGAAGGGCAAATTCCGGCTTTGCTCCCTTTACTGTAATTCCAAGCAGCACGCCCGCCGTGCCAAGCGCAGCGATCCGAAGTATATCCATATGATCCCCTCCGTTTTTTCTCCCTGCTCTTAAATTGTAAACAGTTGTTTGATGTCCTCAAACAGCGCGGAAATATAGGGAAGAATCCAGAACAGCACCAGCACAAGACCGGCAAGGCTTGCAAGAAATGCCTGTTCTTCCCGGCCGCTGTGTTTTAATACCTGGCACAGGACCGATACCAGAATCCCGACTGCCCGATTTAAATAGAATCCCGACCTCCACGCCTGCTCCTCCGTTTTCAGACACGCCCTAAACCAGAATCAAAAATAAAAAAAGGCCTCCCATGATTCCAAGACTCTGACAGAGCCTCTTCCTTTCCGGCAATCCTTTCTGCAGTTCCGCGATCCGCTGCACAAGGCGTGCCTCATACCGGTCCAGATTCGCCTTCTGCATGGCGCGGTCCCCGGTGCCAAGGTGCATCCGGCCTCCTGCAGCTCTTCTTTTTCTTCTTTTGTAAGGCGTGTGTCCGCCAGGTGGACTGCCGTATTCTCTTCCAGAATCGCCGGCAGTGTCTTTCCGTCCGGGCGGCGCATATCCTCGGAAATATCCTGTAAAAAATCCCGGTACGGATCCCGCATCCGCCTTCCCGTCTCCCAGAACGCATCCGGCAGCGGGGAAGCCGCCGTCACAATCTCTCCACGCAGATACTGGATAATTTTCTGCAGTGTTTCCAGATCTTTCACATGGGCCGACAGCGCCGCACTCTTTGCAAAGCCGATCCCGACGCAGGCAAGAGAAGCCGCCAGTAAAACTGCAAGCCGCATCACAGAAACGCCTCCCTTCGGTACAGTGTCGTTCCTCTTCCGTCAAAAATAGCCTGTACGCTTCCGGCGTGGGGTTTCGCATCCAGCACGATGTACCGCTCGAAAACGTGGGATTCCACGAGGCGGTTCAGGAGAGGCTTCTGCTTCATATCCTCCATGGAATTGCCATGCACGGTCGCGAGCAGCTTGCACCCGCAGTTAACGACGGACTCGATCGCACGGATGTCCTCGCCCGTTCCGATCTCATCGACTGCCACCACATCGGGCGACATGGCGCGGATCAGCATCATCATGCCCTCCGCCTTCGGACAGCAGTCGAGCACATCGGTGCGGATGCCGACATCATTCTGCGCAACGCCGAGATAGCAGCCTGCGATCTCGCTCCGTTCATCGACCACACCGACGGTCAGCCCCGGATACGGCGACTCCCCGTCCGAAATCTGGCGGATGATATCGCGCAGCATCGTCGTTTTGCCGCAGCCGGGTGCGGAGACAATCAGGGTGTGCAGGAAACGGCCGTCTTCCCAAAGGTACGGCATCACTCGGTCCGCGCAGCCCTTTTTCTCATGAGCAACCCGCACGTTGATGCAGGATATATGGCTGATGCCTTTCACCTTTTCCCCTTCGATTACCGTCTTTCCGGCAATGCCGATCCGGTGGCCGCCCTCCACGGTCAGAAAACCCTGCCGCAGTTCATCCTCGTAGGCGTAGAGGGAAAAACTTCCTATGTAATCCATCGTATCGCGGATATCCGTCGGTGAGACGGGATAACCTTTCTCCCACTCCCCGGTCAGTGCTCCGTCCGGGGTCAGAAAGTACTCCTGATCCTTTGCGACCACCAGAAGCGGCGCGCCGGTCCGCAGACGGATTTCCTGCAGGTCATCGGCCAGCAGATCTGTGTTTTTCAGAATTTTCCGTATATTCGCAGAAAACAGGCGCAAAAGTTCCCTTTGCTCCTGTTTTTTCTCTGGCGTAACAATATCCTTTTGTCTTCCTGTCCTTTTCATCTTCACCACCTCTTATCGTTATATATATGAGATGGCGGGACAGGTTATGCACGATTTTTATGGTTCTATTCTTTTCATGCAGATTTTCACGGGCTCCGCTGCCCAGACGGCGCCTTCATATCCTTTCTCCGGACTGAAATGCATGCAGAAGCCCTCTTTCTTTTCCGTTCCAAGAGAACCCAAAAGACCGGTTCCCCTCCACTTGCCGTAGCTCTCCTCTTCGGTCCAGATCCGGAAAAACAGCGTTTCAGCATTCTCCGCTGCGGCAAGGCGTTTCTGGTCTTCGTCGGAAAAATACCGTTCTGCCATGCGCTCCCAGGCAGCGCGGCGGTGCTGCTGCAGATCCATGCCGATCGGAATGGAAGCAAAAGCGCAGGCAGCGTATTCCCCCGAATGAGAAATATTAAAACAGATCTGCGGATGCCCTGGCAGGTACGGTTTTCCGTGCGCATTCCGTTCGATCGTTATCTTTTCTCCATCCAGCCATACTGTTCCTGCATTCCCATCCGGAACAGCTCCCATCCGCACTGCGAGAGTTCCCGTTCCAGCTCTTTTTTTTCGCCCTCCGGCTGTGTAATTTTTTTCAGATAAACTACCGTCTCCTGCATCCTGCTTCTCCCTCTTCATAGAAAAAGAGACCGCGAAGCCTTTCAACTTTCGGCTTCCCGGTCTCTTCTCGAAAATTCTTTCTTATGCGTTTTTACCGCAGCAGTATTTGTATTTCTTTCCGCTTCCGCACGGGCATGGATCGTTTCTTCCGATTTTTTTGCCTTTGATTACAGTGCCGGATTTTTTCTGCTCCATGTAAAGCGTTTTCTTCTGCTCTTCTGTGAAGATCTCATCCCACATCGGCAGGTTGTACAACCAGTCTGCTTTTGCGTCTACCATGTTTTTGTATAGAAGCTCTTTATCGTAAGCCAGTGTAACAACGGTATCCTCTTCCATCTCCTCGATCGGGTTCGGGATCACAAGGCTGTCGTTGATGCCGTCCAGGAAACCAACCATGGTCATAACGTCCACTTTGTATTTCTCTGCCAGCTCTTTTACGGTTCCTTTTACCACTTCATCCGGGTTGGAAAGAAGCTGCTCGTAAATGTTTTTCTCAATCAGGAAATAATTGGTCCAGAACTGCTGGAGCTGTTTTTTGTCTGCTTCCTGATTATAGGCGATATCACGCCAATTCTGTAATAAACTCATGTTATTATCCATCCTTTATCTGTTTCTCTGAGCGCGTTTTTTCGCGCCGTCCCCTAGCGGGATTCCGGTTTTTGTAACACGCTTTAGTATATCGGAAAGTCCGCAGAAAATCAACCTTTTTCTTCTTCCTGCTCCAGAATCGGGATTCTGGTATCGCCGAGCGGAATTCCTCTGTGTTCCACCGATGTAGAGAACACGATCTGCGTCTTCGTTCTTCCAAAATGCTGAAGCTGGCCGATAAACTGATCCAGCTCAGATGTCGTGTGGAACACAACCTCCATCAGCATCGAATAGTCGCCGGTCACGCAGTTGCACTCGATCACATTCGGACAGTCGGTGATGTACGGATAGAATTCCTTTTTCCGCACCGGCTCAACCTCCAGATTGATGAATGCCTTGATCCGATAGTCGAAAACCTCCGGGTTCACACTCGCGCGGTAGCCGGTGATCACCCCGTCCTTTTCCAGGCGGTCGATTCTCGCCGAAACCGTCGGCGAAGTGAGACTTACCTTGTCTGCAATACTTTTGAGCGGAAGCCTTGCATCTTCCTGCAGCAGTTCCACAATTTTCCGGTCTGCTGTATCCAGTTCACGTTTCATTCCCTCTCCTTACGTTCCTCCTGCTCTCCTTTTTCTTTCGGAGCAGTCTCTTTACCACCGTATTTTCCACGCGGTGTTCTTTGACCCGCATGACCTTGATCCAGAGATCGTCGGTCTCGAGTTCAAACTGGCTGCCGTCATCCGGAACCGCACCGAGTTCACCGAAAATGTAGCCGCCGAACGTTTCATATTCATCGACCGGCAGTTTGATCTTCAGTTCCTCCGCCACATCATCCAACGAGGCACTTCCCATGATTTTCCAGGTGTCTGTGGAAATCAGCTCAATTTCCGATGGCTGCCCGATCTCCGCCTCATCATTCAAGTCCCCGACAAGCTGCTCGATCAGATTACGCACGGTGATAATTCCATCCATGCCGCCGTACTCATCCAGAACCACGCAAAATAATTGCCGGTCTTTTTCATGTTCTGGAACAGCGTGGCAGCCTTGATGTTTTCAGGAACAAAATAAGGCTGTTTGATTGCTTCTTTCATGACATGATCGCGGTCCTTGGTGCGAAGCCGGAAATAATCCTTGGCATCCAGAACGCCGATGATATCGTCCACAGTTTCGCCGCAGACCGGGTAATACGAGTGGCGGCTCTCATGGATGAGCTGCTCCCACTCCTCAATCGAATCCTCCACCCACAGAAGATCCACATCGGTCCTGTGGACGCAGATTTCGTCGATCGTCAGATCATCGAACTCAAATACGTTCTGAATCATATCTTTTTCTTCGTTGTCGATGGTACCTTTTTCGCTGCCGGCATCTACCATCATACGGATTTCTTCCTCTGTTACCTGATCATCGTCCTCGTTCGGGTCAATGCCGAAAAGGCGCAGGATACCGTTTGTCGATACCGTTAAAAGTCCGACCAGCGGGGCAAAAATTTTCGAGGCGGTGGTCACAAGACCGGATACGCCAAGTGCGATTTTCTCAGAGTTGTGCATCGCAAGACGCTTTGGCACGAGTTCACCGAAAATCAGGGTAATATAGGATAAAAGCAGCGTAATCAGCACGACGGCAATGGCATCCAGCGTCTTTTCCGGGATCTGCACGCCCGCATCCACCAGGACCGAGACGAATCTGCCCGAAAAGTTTTCTGCCGCAAAAGCACTTCCTAAAAATCCGGAGAGAGTGATGACAACCTGTATGGTTGCGAGGAAACGCGACGGCTGCTCCGTCAGACGGAACAGCTTTGCCGCTTTCTTGTTTCCCTCCTGTGCCATTTTTTCCAGTTTAGCGTCGTTACAGGAGACCACAGCGATCTCCGCGCAGGCAAATACCGCATTGACCGCTATCAATACGACCTGCAAAAGAATACTGCCGACTATGTCACTGTCCAAACGTTTCAAACCTCCTCAATATTATTTATGCGTTTTTCAAAAATGCCACATAGGCCTTCTTGGCCTCGTAAACATCTGCTTTGCTGGTTACTTCCCATGGACATGCATGCTGAGAACCGGTACACCGGAATCAATCACTTCCATACCGTACAGAGACATGATGTAGCGATGGTTCCGCCGCCTCCGACATCAACTTTACCAAGCTCTGCTGTCTGCCAATTTACTTTTGCATCATCAAAGATAGCGCGAAGAGCTCCGACGTACTCTGCATTGGCATCGTTTGAGCCACTCTTTCCGCCTGCTCCTGTAAATTTGTTAATTACGATACCTTTTCCGAAAAATGCAGCGTTTTTCTTCTCAAATGCTGCTGCATACAACGGATCAAACGCTGCACTTACATCGGAAGAAAGCATTCTGGAAGAAGCCAGACATCTCCGAAGTGCAAGCTCCGTTCCCTCACCTGCAAGTGCAAGCAGCTCTGCCATGGTGTTTTCGAAGAAATGAGACTGCATGCCGGTTGCTCCGACGCTTCCGATCTCCTCTTTGTCTACGAGCAGGCAGCAGGATGTCTTCTCCGGTGCTTCCACCTCGAGCATTGCGACAAGAGAAGTGTATGCGCATACACGGTCATCCTGGCCGTATGCAAGAATCATGCTGGCATCCATACCAAGCTCACGCGCTTTTCCTGCCGGTACAATTTCAAGCTCTGCGGAGAGGAAATCCTCTTCTTCGATGCCATACTTGTCGTTTAAGAGCTTTAAGGTCATGGCTTTCACTGCATCTTTCTCTGTTCCTTCCAGCGGCTGGCTTCCGATCAGAAGATCGAGGTTCTCGCCTCTACTACCGTACTTGCCGGTTTGGTCTGCTGCTCTCTGGAAAGGTGAATCAGGAGATCTGTCACACAGAATACCGGATCGTTATCATCCTCGCCGATGACTACATCCACTACTTCGCCATCCTTCTTGGCTACAACACCGTGGATTGCAAGCGGAAGCGTTACCCACTGCCATTTTTTGATGCCACCGTAATAATGGGTATCAAGATATGTAAATCCGTTGTCCTCATACAGTGGATTCTGTTTTACGTCAAGACGCGGAGAATCGATGTGCGCACCGAGAATATTCATACCCTCTGTCAGAGGCTTTGTTCCGATCTGGAACAGGGCAATGGCCTTCTTCATGCATACAGCATAAACCTTGTCACCCGGTTTTAACGCACGATTTTCTTTTACATAGGTGTCGAGGCTTACGTATCCGGCCTCTTCTGCCTGACGTACACTTTCCTTTACACACTCGCGCTCCGTTTTTCCGTGATCCAGGAATGCGCGGTAGCCGGCGTTTAATTTTTCCAGCTTTTTCATATCTTTTTTCTTGTACTCATTCCATGCTGTTTTTCGTTCCATAGCTTTTCTCTCTTTCTGTTTTCTTTCTATGATCCGTTCGTATTTTTTTGCTCCGGTCATAATTGCGATCTCTTTCATTATAATCTGTTTTGATGGGAAAAACAAGGACTTTCGGCTGTTAGAAAAAAGCCCCACAGCGAACCGTTTTTTCGGTTGCAGCGGGGCTTTTAAGGGGAGGATAAGTATTTCCTTATTTTTCTTTTGTATCATCGAACAGGGGAATTTCGATGACACTGTTATTCTCCCCTGAATGTTCACTTTTATACATTTCTTGTAATTATTTTTTGATCAACAGCAGAAAAATCCTCTTCCGCCGCAGCAACAGCAATTGCAGATGGCATTGATTGCCATACATTCACAGCACCATTTCCGAGATCACCTGCACTTCTCTCATAGCCGTAACCGCTTCCCATGTCGGAACTACCACTGGCCGCTGCCCTGGAGCTGGTTTAAAAGCTGCTGGTACTGCAGATTCTGCGGTTCTAATTTGACTGCCATCTCGGCATCCTGCACGGCATTGATGTTGTTGCCGAGGCGCGAATTTGCGATCGCATGCAGGAAATACCATTTTCCGCTGCGGTCGGAAATGTCGTTCAGCACGTTCATCGCCTCGCGGAAGTGGCCGCTGTTGATGTAGTTGCTGCCGCCTGCAGCCGCATTTCCTGCTCGGAATTTCCATAATCATTCCGTGCGGAGCCGCCGTTTCCGTACGCGCCGCCGAATGGGTCGAAGCCGCCGAACGGGCCATAGCCGCCGTAAGCATCTCCGCCATACGACGAACCTCCGCTCTGGTACGAGGTGCCGTGCTCGCGTTCATCCATGATCTGTTTGTACGCCTGCTGCACCTGTTTGAATTTTTCTTCTGCTTCTGCTTTATTCGGATTATTGATATTGGCATCCGGGTGATACGTCCGGCTGAGTTTTCGGTATGCTTTTTTGATTTCATCGTCCGAAGCCCCGCGGGACACGCCCAGCACCTCATATGGATCTGTCATCAGTCTTTATTTCTCCTCTTTTTGGCGCTCTTTTGCGCTTTTTCGCATTTCGTATTTTTCCCAGATACCAGCATACAATATATTTCGCAGAATGTCTACATTTTCCAGGATCGGAAGTTTTTCAAATGCACGCGACGCTTCCGCCGTCATCATCAGCAGGATTTTTTCTGCGGTTTCCTCGAAGTCCGGCTGATCGGCGATGGACAGAAACGGGTTGTAGTTTCCGCTCTTTTTATCTTTTTCCACGTCATCAAGCGCATCCATCAGGTAAATGAATTTTCCGATGTAAAAGCCGACCTGGCGCAGATCATCGCTCCAGATGTCCTCCTCCGGTATATAGATCTCCGCCATCACCTCTCCGGTATAGCCCGCCGCAAGATCGAGGTCTGGATTGTTTTCCTTCTCGCATGCATGCAGCTTTTCGAGGTAATCCTGCACTGCTTTCGTCTGGCGCGGATACGATGCTCGATGCGTGTCACAGATTTTTTCAAAGCCTTTGCCGCTGTAAACGCCGCGTAGTTTTTCTCGTCCTCCCAGTCATCCAGCAGATTGTAATAGGCGAGCAGCACGTTCATGTCTGCGCAGTATTTTGTGTATTTGTTCCGCAGGCATTTATGTTTTTTGCCGGGATGAAGAAAGCAGTAATGCTCCTCTTCTTTTGTCTCACACTCATAAAGCCCGGTCAGCAGGATGGAAAGAAATGTCATATCAAACGTCAGCATCGCCTGACCCTTTTTTCCATACGCCTCTTTGATATCCTGACACAGACCGCAGTAGTATGCCTGATATTTGTTGTAATCTTTGACTTTCAGGTCATCCTTTCGGATGGTCACATAACCAAACATGAATCGCACTGCTCCTTTTTATCAGGTGTTTTTGATGAATTTTGTTCCGCATTTCGGGCAGCGGATCTCGATGTGGCCTTTTCCTTTCGGCACACGCACCTGCTGATGGCAGGACGGGCAGCGGAAGTAGCAGTGCTCTTTATCCTTGAATGCACGGGTTCCGCCTCGGAAGAATCCGACGACGCGGTTTTTCAGTTCCAGGAATTTCTGGTTTTCCGCATACCGTTTGGAATGGTTCTTGGACATGATGCGCACATCCGCCCAGACGATCAGGACGAATGCCAGGGTGTAGATAAGGGAGCTCCGTACAACCGCTCCGAAAATCATCATGGCAACTGCCGCCCACATCATAAAATTGCCCAGCTGATCGATGCCGTAGCGGCCGTACATCAGGCGGGAAAGTTTTTCTTTCAGTTTATCCATTTTGTTCTCGTTTCTCCTTTTTCAAAGTATATGCCAATACTCTATCCCTTTTGAGGGAAAAAAGCAATCGAAAGCGCCATTAATTTTTTCTAAAGAATCCTTAAATTTTGCAGTGTCGCATTTTTCAAACACGCTCTGTTTTTTCCTGCAGACAGTTTTTCAATTTTTCATGGATGTTTCAAGGAAGCTGTGCTACACTATACCATGTATTTATTTTTTGATTGGAGAATCCCATCTATGAAACGACTCAAACAGATCGGCGCCCTTCTCGCCATCGCGGTCCTGATCGGATTCGGCTTGGCGCCATGATTTTTGCGTTTATCGACACGCCGTTTGCACACAAGGCGCTGACAGTCTGCCTCTACTGTGCAATTACCGTACCAGTGCTCATCTATGCCATGATGCTGGTTGCCAAGGTTCTGTCGCACCGCGATGAGAACGACAAATCAGACAAAGGAGAAAAACAGTCATGATTGATACCATTATTTTTGATGTAGGCCGCGTACTCGTCAACTGGGACTACGAGTCCTATCTGAAACGCTTTGCTTTCGGTCCGGAAAAGACGAAAGCAATCGCCGCCGCAACCTTCGAAAGCCCTTACTGGCGCCAGTTCGACCGCGGAATTCTCGCGCCGGAGGAGATTGTAAAAGGATTCTGCTCCCTCGCCCCGGAATACACCGAAGAAATCAAAGAGGTTTTCGCCCACTGCGAGGAAACCATCACCCCGCTGCCGTATGCAGAAAGCTGGGTACGCTCCTTAAAAGAAAAAGGCTACCGCCTCTACATCCTCTCCAACTACTCCGGAGACCTCTTCGAGCGCACCAAAGAGAAAATGCCCTTCCTCCCCTACATGGACGGAACCCTCTTCTCCTACACCTGCCACCTGGTCAAACCGGAACCCGAGATCTATCAGTACCTGATCCGAAAATTCTCCCTCATACCGGATCACTGCGTATTTCTTGACGATACGAAAGAAAACATCGAAGCCGCCAAACGGGCAGGAATTCATGGAATTCATTTTACCGGCTATAAAGATGGCGTGGAGCAATTGAAAAAACTTGGCATTTAGTCAAAGCGGATATTTGCAATCTGCTTCGCTACTTGCTTGATTCGGTTAAAAAAGCCCTAGAGTTGCGATCTCCGGGGCTTTTGGTGTATCTATCACATATTTTATTTTTCTTACGCCTTCGCCGCCTCTTCCATCAGCCGCAGCATCAGCCAACACTGCCGACATTGTATCCGGCATATGCGCGTCCGCCGATATTTCCCGGCAGAACAAGGATCAGAAGAGGAAGCTTTTCTGCATCAATTCCCATTTTTTCGGCGATGACCGGTGCATCGTCCGCCGGGTCAAGGTAGAGGGACATGTTGCGGATCGCCGCGCGGGCTTTCCGGAATGTTGCATTTTCCAAATCAGCCTTTGTGCGAAGCACGGCAGCCATAGCAGCGTCTTTTGCATTCCACCTTTCTGCGATCTCGATCAGTTCGTTCAGAACATGTTCTGTCGGCTCCTCGCCGGTTCCGAGAAATGCCAGCAGAATCGGACCGTCTTTTGTGAGATCATTCAACGTACAATCCGTTCCGTCCAGATCCTCCAGCCGAATTTTGGGCAGTTCGATGTGCTCTAACAGCTCATCCAGCTCTTTTTTCACGGTTTCCAGATAAATCTCTTTTGCTTCTCCCGCCTTCAGTTCAAACACGCGGTATGCGGCATGTTGGTCACCGTTCGGCATACGCATACTTGTAATCAGACGATAGCAGCCCGGCTCCAGGGTCAGATCCAGTGTTTTGCCATCGAATGCGATGTCTTCGTAATTCAGCGTCTCAAACACCGTTCCGTTCCACTTTCCGATGGTCCACGTCTGATAGTATTTCCATGCGCTTCCATCCTCCGCACGCAGTGTCAGAACCGCACTTTCCGTTTCCTCCTTCAAAACAGCTGCTTCTGTTTCCACACTGTGGAATTCCCCATCACGGTAATACTCCGGCTCCAGGGTCACCGGATTCAGTCTTGCCGCTACATTGAGACTCCGGCAGATTGCCACAAACAGAATCTTCTGCGCCAGCGGACTTCCCTGTTTCATCGTAAGGACGCCGACCGGCGTTGCCATGATTGTATCATACTCTTCTTCTGGATGGAAGGTAATATTCTTCTTAAGATAATCCAGGATCCGTTCCGGCTGCTCCGCAAAGCTGCGTTTTGTCTCTTCCTCAAAAAATCCGCGGATCATGCTCCGATATGGCGTCAGCTCCTCGAGGAAAATACGCGGGCAAAGAAGATCCTTCCTGAAAATCTCCTCTGGAAGATCCCCCTGCTCACAGTCGAGATGATCCTCTAAAACGGATGCCTTCAAGTCCTTCGCATCCTTTAATTCCAGCGAAAACAGCAGCTTCTTCCGGTTCGGATTTTCATCTTTGGAAAGGAATGTATAAACCTCCTCAAAATTCTCTCCTGCCCGGTGGAAAATCTCTTCCGCTTCCGGATACGCAGCAGCTTTTTTCTCATCAAAGCATGCTGCAAACCGTGCCTTCCGAAGCCGTTCCGCCTCTGCCATCCGTGCCGCATTGCGCTCCTTCTGCTCCTTTGTGGCAACGACATTCCGTACCGGCACCTCCTTCGGTGCCCGGATTTCCAGCGTCTGCCACGTATCATCCGCTGACGGAACCGCCTCTTCCTGCAGCACCAGTTCCAGCGAATCTTCCTCCTCTATCCTCATCATGGCTTCTGCCCGGCGTATTCCGTCAAATGCCCGTACCCGGATATCGCCAAGGCCAAGTGTCATCTGAACTTCTCCGTCCGCATCCGCAATCATCACTGCAGCCGGGAAAAACTCTGCCATATTCAGGATTTCAACCGCAATATGCGCTCCTGCAGCCGGTTTTCCATTCTCATCCTTCACAAGAATCTTCACCAGCTTCGTTCTGCCATAAAAATCTGTATGGTTAAAGTAGTACAGCGCTCCTTCTTTTCCAAGATACTCCTCGTTACTTTCCTTCACATAATCCGAAAAGTTCCGCGTATGAATCAGAATTGCCCGATTCGCCGGACCGGAAAACCAGCCGGTATCCAGCACCTCTTCCGGCTCGCAGGCGCCGAGAAAATGCCACTCGCCGTCCACAAACACCTCAACCATGCATGATTGTCATCACAGTGCGCCCATCTTGGTGTATAGACCTGCCGCGCCGCAATACCGACACTCCGATACGCCGTAACTGCAAACGTTGACTCCTCGCCGCAGCGTCCCTTTCCGCTCCGATACATCGTCATCGGAGATGCCGTTCTGCTGTCCGTCGCCTCATACGTTGCATGCTCCGCACACCAGTAATTAATCTCCAGAATTGCCTCCCAAAGACTCATTCCGGCTACACGCCCCATAATCTGCTCGTAAAAAAACGGTCTGCAGTCCGTAATATCCTCGGAATTGATCCGGTCATACAGCACGTAATTTACAAACACATCCTCCGGCAGCTCCTTACACCATGCCACCTTCTCCCGCAGCATCAGCGCATGCTTCACGTACGAAAGAAAAAGGTTAAATCCATATTCTCCCGCATCCCTTACCGGCATCGTACCATACAGAAACTTCATCAGCACAACCTCTTCTTCACTGCACTGTTTCAATTTTTCTTCGATAACAGGCATCACCGGAGCCAGAAGCTCTCTCCGTCCCTCAAATTTTTCCGTTGCATATTTTTTCAAATTTTCTGAGATCATGATTCTATCTATCCCTTTCTCTTTTTTCCTATCCGTCTCCACAACGTACATCCGCCCACCGGCGGCAGACGCCATGTGAAAAAGGATTCCTTGCGATTTTTCAGGAACACCGGAGCGAGGAGCCTTTTCACATACCGGCTGTGGGTCACTACGCTACATATTTTTCTTTATAAATGAAAGTAATTCTCCGCTGGGATCGCATTTATACTCCCAGAACATAATGCCCCCCATGCCCTTTTCTTTCAGGTACGCAATTTTCACCCAAGTGACTCGCAGTCCTCATAGCTGATAAATGTTTCCCCGTCAAACAGATACGGAACCTTTGCCTGCTCATCCCAATACCGGATAAATCCCCTCTTTCCGATCCAGCTCTCTTTGAGCTCGCCATAGTCACCGCCATATCCTCCGACCGTCTCTGCTTCCATTCCAAGCCCGTTGCGGCATCCGGCGCCTTTTACTCCATCCCATTTTCTGGAATAAAACGGTACGCCAAGAATCAGCTTCTCCATTGGAACGCCTGCATTTACAAAACCGTTCACTGCCTTCTGCACACATGCATCAAACAAATTTCCCTCACTGTGATACAGCGCCGCATGATGTCCCGTCACCTTCTGGAAACCGCCCTGCAGATCATACGTCATCAGCTGCACATAATCCAGATACCGGGAGGCCTCCTTCATATCTGTCTGCAGTGCAAAGTAAACATCTCCGCCGACTGCTGTCGTTACAAGCATGCCTTCTCTGTACGCGTCCAGTGTCTTCCGAAGCTCCGCCAGAAGCAGCGTATAATTCTCTTTATCCGATCTGTCCGACGCAATTCCTGCCAGCGATGTGCCCGGATACTCCCAGTCAATGTCAATGCCGTCCAGACCATACTCCTTCACAATTGCAAGTGCACTCGCAGCAAACCGCTCTCTTCCCTCTTTTGTTCTTGCAGCCTGGGAAAAGCCGTCTGCTCCCCAGCCGCCTACGGACAATACAATCTTCAGCTCCGGGTTGCTTTTCCGAATGGATACTATTCCATCCCGTGCATCCTTTGCATCCCATACAACTTCTCCGTCCCGGATCAGACCAAATGCAATATTGATCACGGTAAGTGCCCGCACATCCTCTTCTCGCATATGATTTAAGTCCGCCGTATTTACATAGCCAATTATTCTCTTCATCTCATAAGCTCCTCTGTCCGAATCGTTTTACTCATTAAAGGTTACGACTTCCCCGTGTCCCAGATTGTAGGTGATCTCATCCTCAAGCTCTACCTTCACAACCGTTGCAAACGGATGAATACTCATCTCTCCGGCCCAGATCCAGAGCGTTCCCGGAATACCGCTCCATGGAAGTGAACCTGTGTAGGAGAACCGGAGCTCCTCTCCCGTATGCAGAACCGTCACCCTTTTTACCGGTGTTTTAATGCCTTTCACACACAGTGTCTCCTGCGGCTTATCATAGACGAAAAGATACATCGTCTTCTTATCCGCCGAAATCGTGCTTCCGCCGAGGAAATGATTGTAATCCAGTCCTTTTTCTGTTCCAAATACCGCTTCCTTATGGTCATGAATCCATCCGCCAGATCCAGAAGAACTTCTCCTGGCGTTCATCCAGCGTTCCGTCCTCCTTCGGTCCGATATCCAGCAGCATTCTTCCGCCGAGGGTAATACAGTCACAGAACATGCGCACAATCTGACCGCTGCTCTTGTAATCATTGTCCGATGGACGATATCCCCAGGAATCGTTGATTGTCGTACAGAATTCCCACTCGCCTTTCGGTCCGTACAGCGGGATTCCCTGCTCCGGTGTCTCATAATCTCCATAGCCCTGCATTCTCGAATTCAATACAACGTTCGGATTCAGGGTATGCAGATATTCCCTGAATTCCGGCATCTTCCACTGTGCCGCGCTCCGTTCCCAGTCACCATCAAACCATAAAAGGTCCACCGTTCCGTAATTCGACATCAGTTCTTTTAGCTGATGGTTGTTGAATTCCAGAAACTCCTGCCATTTCTCCGGCTCCTCCTCTTTTCCGGCCGGGGAACCATAGATATCGTTCAAACAGTCTTCTTTTTTCATTCCTTCCGGGTAAACCGTGCGATACCGCGGATCCGACCAGTCGATCAGTGAATAATAAAGACCGACCTTCAGACCTGCCTCACGCATGGCAGCTGTATACTCTTTTACCAGTCGCGCGCTGCCGGTGTTTTCTTCACAACACTTAAATCACTGTATCCGGTATCAAACAGTGCCACGCCGTCATGGTGCTTCGCTGTCATAACCACGTACTGCGCACCTGCTTTTTGAAACAGCTCCGCCCATTTTTTCGCATCAAACTTCGATGCTGTAAAGCCTTCACACTGTTTCATGTAATCTTCATAAGAAATATTTCCGTTGTGGAACGACCATGACTCTGACACATCACCCACCGCATAAATCCCATAATGGATAAAAATGCCCAGCTTCGCGTTCCGAAACCAGTCCTGCATCATCTCTTCCAGCTCCTCCTTTTTTTGTACTCCCGGATTAAAAGACTCCGGGCATAGCTTTTTTATCCGATCTAATTACCCCTTTATTGTTTCTTCCCATTATATCAGTTCTTGCCCAAAAAGAAAGGCATATTACCGTTTTACACTGTAATATGCCTTTTTTCACGCCACAGGAAATATCGTTACCTTTTCCTGTTTATTTCGCGATTTCCTCGATACCCTGAGTTGCTACCCAGTCCTCAAGTCCCAGAGAGTACATACCATCTACATAAGCCTGCCAGTCAGCATCGTTGTCAATGTCAAGCTCGCCGCATACGAACTGCGCCTGCTGCTGCTCAAAGAAATCTTTGATTGCTGTGTTCGTATCAGAGAAGGTATCAATTTTATCCAAGTCAATCCAGTAGGACGGAATAATTTCTTTGGTCAGATTTGCCTCATAAGCTTCCTCTGTTGCTTTTTTCTCATCATACATCGGATGCTCTTCTACAAACTCGAAGTCTACCGGCAGATATTTCGGCAGAGACTGCGGCCACAGATTGCCCCAGGAATATTTTTCCTGATCTTCCTCAGACAGTGTGGTGGTGTCAATCGCATGGTATCCGTCATCCTCTTTGTTTACAATCACACCAACCGGTCCTCTGTTGCAGCCGATGCCGTTCTCCAGTGCGAATGCATTGTCAAACCAGCGGCAGATGATTTCCGGATGCTCTGCCTTGTTTGTGATGACAGCCTGGGTTCTGTATACGCTGAAGCCTTCCGTATCGCGCAGCCAGATTCCGTCTTTGTCTGTGTTCAGAACAGGCATGGAGTCGAAATCGCCTCTTTCCTCTGCAGCCGGGATTCCGGTAAACTCGTTGCTTCCGTATGCGATGGAAACGCCGTACAGGTCCTGATTTCCTTTACCTTCCATGTGGAGCTGTCCTGTGTGTAAAGCTCTACGTCTACGAGTCCTTCTGCATACAGTTTGTGGAACCAGGAAAGGAACTCACGGTATGTATCGCTGACACCGCCGTAAACAACCTTTTCATTCTGGATTGCAATACCAAGTTTGTTCATCGGAAGTCCGAAGTAACCGGCCATAGCCTCGATATGTTTGTTGTTCGGGTCGGTAGAGAACGGGATTTCATCGGAAGCGTCACCGTTGCCGTTTGCATCCTGCTCTTTGAAGCTTTCAAGACTGCCTCAAACTCGTCTGTAGTGGTCGGCATGCTCATGCCAACATTCTCCAGCCATTTCGTATTGATGTATGGGCTGTATCCAACGGTTGTATCGGTACATACGTACGGAATTGTGTAGATGTGTCCGTCCGGTGCTGTCATTTTTTCTCTTACACCCGGCAGATCCAGGATCGCAGAAATGTTCGGGCAATATTTCTCAAAATAATCTTCCAGCGGAATGAATACGCCCTGGTTTACACCATAGGTGAGGATTGCATTATCGCTTAAGGTCCATCCGCCGATCACATCCGCGTAATCTCCGGAGTTCAGATCCAGATTCAGTCTCTCCGTTGCTGTTTCGTATGGATAAATTTTCAGGTCAACGTCTACATTGGTCTGTTTTTTGAACTCATCGAGCATGATAAACTCGCCGGATTCGCTGGAATCATCGCAGAAGATGGAGAAGGTGTAATCTCCCTCGTCTACCAGCGGAAGACCTTCCTGATACATAATGCCGTTTACTTTTCCGTCCTCATCCACGGTGTCGTTTGCTGCGGATGCTGCGGATGCTGCAGAAGCACTCTTTGCCGAGCTGCTTCCATTATCACTTCCACATCCGGTAAACATAGATGCCACCATACTGCAGTTAAAACTGCTGCGACTGCTTTTCTTTTCATGATTTTTCCCTCCTGTGTTGTTCCGGCGGCATTTTCCCGCCGGAAGCGCTTTTGCCTGTCCGTTGTCCGGACTCTTTATTTACATACCGCCGTTTCCCGTGCGGCAGATAAATCGTTAAAAAACTTCTTCTTGTAAATCAACCTTCATGGATCCGATCATAACACCCTTTACAAAGTGCTTCTGCACCAGTGGGTACATAACCAGAACCGGGATACTGCTGATGATGATCAGCGAGTATTTCATAACGTCGATCAGCTGCTGTTTTTCCTGCAGTGCTGCTCTTGCTGCCGCAGTTGTTGCTGTCTGGGACAGCGCGGTCTGGTTCGTGATCAGGATGTTACGCAGAACCAGCTGCAACGGATACTTTGCTTTGTCCGAAATATAAACGAGTGCTGAGAAGTATGAGTTCCAGTGACCGACACCATAGTACAGAACCAGAATTGCGATGATCGCTTTGGAAAGCGGAAGTGCAATCTGGAAAAAGAATCTCGCCTGGGTGCAGCCGTCAATTTCAGCTGCCTCATACAGCTCTTCCGAAATGTTCGACTTGAAGAAGGTTCTTGCCACGATCATGTTGTATACGCTTAAGCATCCCGGAAGAATCAGTGCCCAGATCGTGTTCAGCATCTGCAGTCTCTGAATAACCAGATAGGTAGGGATCAGACCGCCGCCGAAGAACATGGTGATCAGGTAAAAAATGGTGATCGGTTTCTTTCCGGAGAAATTGCTTCTGGAAAGTGCATATGATGTCGGAAGCGTTACGATCAGGTTGACCATGACACCGCAGAAGGTGATGATCAGGGAGTTTAAAAAGCCTCTCATAACCTGGTCGTTTTTAAATACTTCTGCGTAGCCCTTCAGGGTAAATCCGATCGGGTGAAGCAGTACTTTACCACTCGATACGGCGCTTGGCGCACTGATGGATGAAATGATAACCCAGTACAGCGGATATGCCACAACAAACAGAACCAGCGTCAGGATAATGAAGCAGGCTGCGTCAAAAACGACGTCCTCTTTGCAGCGTTTTATTTTCTTTTTTGTCACTGCGGTATTTTCTTTACTCATGTTTTTGTTTCCTCCTACCACAGGCTGTTGCCCGAAAGTTTATCAGATATCGTATTGACAATGATCAGCATAACCATGTTTACGATGGTGTTGAACAGACCGATTGCTGAAGAATACGACATATCGTTGTTGATCAGACCGACCTTATAGACGTAGGTGGAAATGATCTCGGATACACTGGCATTCAGGTTGTTCTGCAGAAGGAAGGCTTTTTCAAAGCCGACGGAAAGAATGCTTCCGCAGTTCATAATCAGAAGAATGGTCGCGGTCGGCATGATCAGCGGAAGGTCGATGTGACGGATCAGCTGTAATTTCGTCGCGCCGTCTACCTTTGCCGCTTCATGCAGCTCCGGGCTGATGCCGGCGAGTGCTGCGAAGTAGATAACAGAGCTCCATCCTGTACTCTGCCATACGCCGGTCCACACATAAATGTGTCTCCAGTACGCTTTCTTCGCCATGAAGTTGACCGCCGGAATTCCGATTGCTTCCAGTACGTGGTTGATAACACCGACGGACGGAGACAGGAACAGAATGATCATACCGCACATAACTACGGTAGAAATGAAGTTCGGCGCGTAGGTGACGGTCTGGATCACTTTCCGGTATCTCTTATGGCGGAAGGAGTTCAGCATCAGTGCCAGGATGATCGGAATCGGGAATGATACGACCAGTCCGTACAGACTCAGGATCAACGTGTTCTTGATGGTGGATGCAAAGTATGGAGAGTTGAAGAATCTCTCAAAGTAGTACATGCCTACCCACGGGCTCTTAGTGATTCCGGCCGTCGCATTGAAGCGGCGGAACGCGATCTGTACACCATACATCGGAATGTAGCTGAAGATGAATGTCAGGATCACGCCCGGAACACAGAAAAGCCAAAGCGAGATGTCTCTCTTAAAGGCGCGGATGGTACGGCCTTTTTTCTTTGCTTTTGTTGGTTTCTCTTTCATTTCTCTCTTTCCTCCCTTTTAAAGGTTTCGTGTTTTCCTTGATTGTCGCATTTCCGGTCGTAAACATTTTGAACATTTTGCTTTCGCATCATCCTCGCGTGTTCCTTCTTTTTTGTGCAACTGCTACAATCAAATCTGTGATTTAAGATTTATCCAACACTGTTTTGTTGAATTTATTTTACCTTTTGTTACCTTATTTGTCAACCATTAATTGAACATATATACCAGTTTGTTACTTTTACGCAATTTAAGCAGGCGTTTTTTAGGCACTTTTCCTATATTTCGACGCGTTTTTCGGTTTTTCTGTCCCTTGCGGCCGTGATCCATGTTATCTTTTTTCGTATTTTCGTCCATTTCAAAGAAACAAAAAGGGAGAAAATACGTCGTTTTGTTTCGCAACATATTTTCTCCCTTTGTTCAGTTTTATTACTTTTTATATTATCTTCCGTCAAGCCTTACATTTCAGTTACATTTCCGCTCCACCATTTCTCTGCTCCATCCTCGAGCATCAGCTCATAGTCATGGCAGATCACTTCCGGTTTTCCCGGAATCTGGACAAAGTTCATCTCCTCTTTGGAAAGCTGGAACGAAACTTCTTTTTTCTCACCCGGTGCAAGAGAAATTCTGGTAAAAGCTTTCAGCTCTTTGATTCTCGCTACCACACCGCCGGAACGTTTCCGCACATACAGACACGGAACGGAGGTTCCTGCCATGGCACCGGTGTTCTCTACGGTAAACGAAACGGCAGCACCGTTTTCTTCTTTGTTCACGGAAACATCGCTGCACGCAAACGTCGTGTAGGATTTTCCCTCACCGAACGTATGCAGCGGCTGGCTCGTCATATCGCAGTATGCCGGAACGACGGAGGTACGGTAATTGTAGCACACCGGAATCTGACCGGCGTGGCGCGGCATGGATACCGGGAGACGGCCGGACGGATTCGTGGTTCCGTAGAGCATCTCTGCAACGGCCTTGCCGCCCATCGGACCCGGATAAAACGCATACAGAAGGGCATTCGAAGCATTTTCGATATCCTCGATGCAGTATGCTCTTCCTGCGATCACAACGGTTACCATCGGCTTGCCAAGGCGGGCAAGCTCTGCAACCAGTTCTTCCTGTGCTGCCGGGATGTGAACCTTTGCGGTGTCCATTCCCTCGCCGCAGTCCATCGAACGGCTGCCGGTTCCCTTGGATGCTGCACCGTTTGCATCGAACACAGCTCCGCCGAAACGGGAAGAAGAACCGCCGACAACAGCTACGATCACATCGCTCTTTGCTGCAAGTGCCAGTGCTTTTGCTTTCTCGTCCTCGTCAGCCTCTGAAAATTCACTTCCCATTGCATAGGAAACTTCCACGCCCTCCGGTGCTTCCTGTTTCATGCCCTGAAGGACGGTGACGCACTCGCTTTCCGGAACCGGCGGGGTGTAGTCGCCGAGCATGCAATAACGGTCTGCTGCGTGATAGCCGATCACAGCTACTTTTTTGTACTTCTTAGCAAGCGGCAGCACACTCTCCTCGTTTTTCAGAAGAACAGCGGACTCCCGTGCCAGGGAAAGAGATACTTCCGGGATCCCGGCTTCTTCCGGGGTGAGCATGTTTTCTTCCATATAAGGATGTTCAAACAGACCCTTTTCAAATTTCAGCTTCAGAACTTTGAGAACAGACTCGTCGATCTCGCTCTCATCGAGAAGTCCCTGCTCTACGGCCTCGCCGAGACGGCTGAACGCTTCATCCCAGAGGCTCACATCCACACCGGCTTTTCTCGCTGCAACGCCTGCATGCAGAGTATCACCCTCGGTATCTTAAGGAAATCTACAGCCAAACCATCTGCCATCACAATGCCGTCAAAGCCCATTTCACCGCGCAGAACATCGCGGAGCAGCCATGCGTTTCTGTGGCAGTACACGCCGTCGATCTCGTTGTATGCCGCCATGATGCCTTCCACGCCTGCTTCACAGCACGCTTTTGCCGATGGAAAATGGATTTCCCGCAGCTCCCGCTCGCCGATTCTTGCAGCACTCGCGTTCACACCTCCGGTTGTCTCGCCCTGTGCGCAGAAGTGTTTTGCCACACTGCCGACACCGGTGGACTGCATACCGGTGACTGCCGCTTTTGCCATGGATGCGGCAAGGCACGGGTCTTCAGAGTAGCACTCCTCACTTCTTCCCCATCTCGGGTCGCGCGCCATATCGAGCGCCGACATCAGCGCCAGATCCACATGACCGCTCTTTAACTGTTTTCCGCATGCCTTGTAGCCTTCGGAAAGAAGTTCCGGGTCGAATGTTGCGCCTGCTGCCAGGTTGACCGGAAGCAGACCGCCGCCGAGCGCCTGATGGCCGTGCGGGCACTCGGTGCTCATCATCATCGGGATGCCGAGGCGGGAATGATCGATCACATATTTCTGTACT
>ENA-OQBT01000151-OQBT01000151.1-human-gut-metagenome-genome-assembly--contig:-NODE-151-length-47796-cov-6.047536_pt1 | contig 47796 bp, 47 predicted proteins | sample MGYA00242749_ERZ504557 | MGnify/ENA primary metagenome ERZ504557 (study PRJEB26092, sample SAMD00036243) | human gut metagenome | host: Homo sapiens | study: EMG produced TPA metagenomics assembly of...
TCCGAAAATAATATATTTTGTTGTCGTCAGCGCTTCCAGTCCCATCGGTCCTCTTGCATGCAACTTCTGCGTACTGATCCCGATTTCCGCGCCAAACCCAAATTCAAATCCATCTGTAAATCTGGTGGACGCATTGACATACACTGCTGCTGCATCGATCTCATCCTGAAAACGCAGCGCACTGTCATAATCTTTTGTAATGATCGCCTCGGAATGTCCGGTATTATACCGGTTGATATGGCGGATTGCCTCATCCAGAGAGGCCACTGTCTTCACGGAAATAATGGCATCCAGATATTCCATTCCCCAATCTTCTTCTGATGCAGGCAGAATTTCTGTGCAGACTGCTCTCGCCTTCTCATCTCCGCGAATCTCCACCTGATGATTGTTCAGGCGCTTTACAATACCCGGCAATGCCTGCTCTAAAACATTTTCGTGGATCACAAGAGATTCGCATGCATTACACACACCAAGACGCTGTGTCTTCGCATTTTCAATGATTTCCGCAGCCATCGTTACATCCACACTCTCATCCACATAAATATGACAGTTTCCGGTTCCTGTCTCAATTACCGGCACTGTACTGTTCTGCACCACAGTAGAGATCAACCCGGCACCGCTCTTGGAATCAGAACATCAATATACTCATGCAGGCGCATCATCTCCGTGGCAACTGCTCTGCTCGTATCCTCTACAAGTAGGATCAGATCCTGGGATAATCTGGCTTTGCGAAGTCCGGCTTGATCACCTGTACGATTGCTTTGTTGGAATTGATCGCATCACTGCCTCCCCGCAGGATCACTGCGTTTCCGGTCTTAAAACACAGCCCGAACGCATCTGCTGTGACATTTGGTCTGGATTCGTAAATAATACCAACAACACCGAGCGGCACTCTCTTTTTCCCGATACGCAGTCCATTCGGCCGGTTTTTCATGGAAAGGACTTCCCCGATCGGATCTGAAAGCCCTGCAATCTGTCTCAAACCTTCCGCCATTGCCTCAATCCGTGCTTGGGTCAGTCTCAATCTGTCCTGAAGTGCTTCGGACATCCCCTGTTCTCTTGCAGCCTCCATGTCCTTCTCGTTTTCTGACAGCAACTCTTCTTTTCGCAGACATAATTCTTCTGCCACAAATTCAAGCCCTCTGTTCTTTTCAACGGTCGTCAGCTTTGCCGCTGCCTTGATGCTTCTTTTGCTCTGCATCCCAATGTCTCCATATACGTTTCCATACAGTCTCCTTTCCTGATACCATCTAAACCTTCTTTTCCCGTTTTGCCTGTCTGCGGAACTCTGCCCGTTCAGGCGCCACCTCTTCTGCCATCTCTTTCTGATGCTGCTCTGACAAAAACAACGTTCCTACTTTTTTACCATTCATCACATCATTGATCGAATAAATATTATCCCCGTTTGCAATGATCATATCTGCCCCTGCTGCAGTGGCAATTTTTGCAGCCTTGATCTTAGTTGCCATACCCCCTGTCCCGCAATCACTGGATGCTCCTTTTGCCATGTTTTCCAGACCCCGCCCGATCTTGCCGACCGTATGGATAAATCTTGCATTCGGATTTTTTCGCGGGTCATCTGTGTACAGCCCATCGATATCTGACATCAGGATCAGAAGATCCGCATCCACAAGCCGGGACACATATGCCGCCAGTGTATCGTTGTCTCCGAAGTTCCCATAAGAAAGCTCGTCCACCGAAATGGCGTCATTCTCATTGACGATCGGGACAACCTGCATCTTAAACAACTCATCAAATGTCTGTTTTGCATTTTTGCGGCATTTGGCATTTGTCACAGATTCTTTTGTGAGCAGAACCTGTGCCGTGAGCTGTCCGTATTCGTTAAACAGCTTTTCATAGATCATCATCAGCTTCCCCTGACCGACTGCCGCACATGCCTGTTTTTCAGACTCCGTCTGAGGACGCCTGTCCATTCCCAGGGCATTTTTCCCAACTCCGACTGCACCGGATGAGACAACGATCACTTCTTTTCCTTTATTCCTGAGATTGATCAAAATACGAACAAACTTCTCCAGCTTCTCCAGATTGATATTTCCTGTTTCTTCATAAGTGATCGTGGAAGTTCCCACTTTGATCACAATCCTCTGCTTATTCAGCAGTATGTCTTTTCTGTCCATCTTTTTGTACCCTCTTTTTTCATTCCTGTATCTTCTATAAAATGTCGATCTGACACATCTTCATTGCCTCCAGCGCCTGCATGTGACTCTCCACCGTCACTCCTGCACAGCAGGACGCATCCACCTGTACGGGAACCTCTGGCAGAAACGCCTTACAGAGCATGGCATTGGAGATCACGCAGATATCTGTACAAAGCCCGATCAGCGTAATGCTCTCGATCGAAGTCTCTTCCTGGATCTGCTCCAGCTTTTTCACAAGCTCCCTGCTTCCGAACGTCACTTTATCAACAGGCGCCTCTGTCAGAAGATCTGAGATCTCCTGTCTGATCTGCCAGCCTTCTGTTCCACGGATACAATGTCTGACCGGAAGTTTTTTTCCTTCTGCCGTCTCCAGATAGTTCTCTTCGTGGGTATCTCTTGTCGCAAACACAGTTCCATCAAATGTCTGTATCTTTTTCACTACTTCAGGAACAATCCTTTGCGCCTCTTCTGTGCCCAGAGAACCATCAATAAAATCATTCTGCATATCTACTACAACTAATATATTCATACACATTCTCTCCTAATCCACAGTTTACAATACCCTTATTATAACTGATATTGGATCGCTTTCCAACAACATATTTGCATCCGCTCTGTATTCCCCTTTTTATTTTATGCATGCTTTTTGAATTTTATTGTATATTTTTCACTTTTTTCCATTTTTCTATTGCATATTTATGAATTTAGGTGTATATTACTGATTAGCTTCTAAAGCGTAACGGTTTTGTCATACACGATTGGCAACAACATATCAGACAATAGAGATTTTTTAAGGAGGATATCATTATGAGTAAAGAAAAAGTTGTATTGGCGTATTCCGGAGGACTTGACACGACTGCCATCATACCATGGCTGAAAGAGAATTTTGATTACGAAGTCATCTGCTGCTGTATCGACTGTGGTCAGGGCGAAGAACTGGACGGATTAGAGGAACGCGCAAAATTATCCGGCGCTTCCAAACTCTACATTGAAAACATCATCGACGAATTCTGCGACGACTACATTGTTCCATGTGTGAAGGCAGGAGCAGTCTATGAGAACAAATATCTGCTTGGAACTTCCATGGCTCGTCCGCCGATCGCGAAAAAACTGGTAGAGATTGCCCGCAAAGAAGGCGCTACTGCAATCTGCCACGGTGCAACAGGAAAAGGAAATGACCAGATCCGTTTTGAACTCGGAATCAAAGCGCTTGCACCGGACTTAAAGATCATTGCTCCATGGCGTATGACAGATGTATGGACCATGCAGTCCCGTGAAGATGAGATCGAATACTGCAAAGCTCACGGTATTGATCTTCCATTTGATGCAAAACACAGCTACAGCCGTGACCGTAATCTGTGGCATATCAGCATGAAGGGCTGGAGCTGGAAGATCCTGCATGTGAGCCAAACTACGATGACCTTCTTGTCCTTGGTGTTTCTCCTGAAAAAGCACCAGACGAAGGAGAATATGTCACCATGACATTTGAAGCAGGTGTTCCGAAAAGCTTGAACGGAAAAGAAATGAAAGTATCTGAGATCATCACAGAACTCAACAAACTTGGCGGAAAACACGGAATCGGAATCGTTGACATTGTAGAAAACCGTGTTGTTGGAATGAAATCCCGCGGTGTTTATGAAACTCCTGGCGGAACGATCCTGATGGAAGCACATGACCAGCTGGAAGAACTTGTACTCGACCGTGCAACCTATGAAGTAAAAAAAGACATGGGAAATAAAATGGCACAGATCGTATACGAAGGAAAATGGTTTACACCGCTTCGCGAAGCAGTCCAGGCATTTGTGGATGTCACACAGCAGTATGTGACCGGAGAAGTAAAATTCAAGCTTTACAAAGGAAACATCATCAAAGCGGGAACAACTTCCCCATACTCATTATACAGTGAATCCCTTGCAAGTTTCACAACCGGAGAGCTCTATGATCACCACGATGCAGAAGGATTTATCAACCTGTTCGGACTTCCTCTGAAAGTGCGTGCAATGAAAATGCAGGAATTAGAAAAATAAGATAAAATAAAAAGATGGCGAAAGCTCATACACGAACTTTCGCCATCTTTTATTTGGAAGCAGCTGTTTATTCTGCCTCTCTGTCATTTGTCAGTTTTAATTGATCCAGTACAAAGAACAGAAGTCCCATCAGCATTCCTGTCACACAGGCAAGTACCATTCCGGAAAGCTGGATCCCGCCAAATTCTACGGAAATTCCGGACAATCCTGTCACAAAGATCACGGATGTCATTGCCATATTTCTGGAACGGCCGTAATCCACCTGCTCTTCTACCAGAATACGGATACCGGAAGTTCCGATCATTCCGTAAAGCAGGAACGAAATTCCACCGATAACCGGTCCAGGAATGGAATTAATCAGCATTGTCAGTTTTCCAATAAAGGAACAAATAATAGAAAGAACAGCTGCTCCTCCGATCACATATACACTGTATACCTTTGTCATTGCCATCACTCCGATATTTTCCCCGTAAGTCGTTGTCGGTACAGAACCGATAAATCCGGAGATCATAGTGGAAAAGTTATCTGCAAAAAGAGAACGGTGAAGTCCAGGTTCCTTCAGCAAGTCTCTGCCGATGATCTTACTCGTCACGATCTGATGTCCGATATGCTCGGAAGCGATCACAAGAAGAACCGGCAGCACAATGACGATTGCCTCCCACTTGAATTTCGGTGCAGAAAAATTCGGAATTGCCAGCCAGGACGCCGTACTCACACTTGAGAAATCGACAATTCCACAGATAACAGCGGCCACATATCCGGCAATGATCGCAATCAGAATCGGAATCACCGCAAAAAACTTACGGAATACCACTGATCCAAGCACTGCAACTCCTAAAGTTACAAGAAATACAATCACATTTTTCGGATCGATCACCTCGTCTTTTAATCCTGCATTGGATGCCGCAGTTCCTGCCAGTTCCAGACCGATCAGTGCAACAACCGGTCCATGGCTGCCGGCGGCAGTATACATGGATCCAGTCAGACCCGAACTTATAGATGATCAGCGCCAGAATGCAGCCCAGAAATCCGACTGCAACGAATCCACCCAGCGCATACTCGTATCCCCATTTGCTGATCACAACTCCTGCCGGAGCAAGAAATGCAAAACTGGAACCTAAATATGCCGGAGCTTTTCCCTTTGTGATCAAGATAAATAGCAGTGTTCCGATTCCGTTCATAAACAGTACAACTGCCGGGTTGATCCCGAACACAAACGGAACAAGCACGGATGCCCCGAACATGGCAAACATGTGCTGAATACTCAGTGGAAGCAGCATCTTAAAGGGCACTTTTTCTTCCACCTGAATGATTTTCTGATTTTCCATTGAAAAATCCTCCCTATCCTTTTCCTTTGTAGTTTCAATCTTTCCTATTGTACCAGATTCTCCTGCCGATAACCAGACTTTGTTTTGAGAAATATTTAAAGCACTTCCTCAAGCACTCTTTTGACATTCTGATACGAAAGCTTATCCAGCTGACGTTCCGTCATTCCTGCCTTTTTCAAAGCATCCCATACACACTCGATCTCTTCAATCCCGCGAAGCCAGTTCTGCCCTGCCTCAAATCCATCGAAATCTGTTCCCAGTGCCACAGAATCCTCTCCGGCTTTTTGCAGGATATGCATCCCATGCTTTGCAATATCCAAAACCTCCGCTGACCGATCGCTTTGTAAAAACTGCGGATAAAAATTAAGTCCCACAACACCTCCGCATTCCCCGAGTGCACAAAGCATCTCATCCGAAAGATTTCGCGGGTGCGCACAAAGTGCGCGGGCATTAGAATGAGACGCTATAATCGGTTTTTTGCTCAGCCGGATACAATCCCAAAAGCCACCGTCTGACAAGTGAGAAACATCCACCAGCATTCCTCTTTCGTTCATTTCTTCTACCATCTGTTTTCCAAAAGATTTCAATCCCTTTTGCATCTCCTGTGCATTTCTGCTGTTCGGATATCCGATGCAATTTTCATAATTCCATGTCAGTGTGATCAGGCGGACACCTCTCTGATACAGTTCTTCAAGGCGGTTTCTGTTTCCATTTAAAACGCCGCCTTCTTCCACGGTCAGCAGTGCCAGATTGAGTTCCTCCCGTTCTGCATATTCTAAATCTTTTGCTGTTTTTATAAGCTTTAATTTCTTATTTTCTTTTGTCTCACACTCCATACGGGCAACCATCTCCATCACCTTCTGGTATGCTTCTTCCCACTTTCCATCTGGCACGTATACAAAACAGGCAAAAAATTCAGCCAGCATTTTGGTCTGTTCCATTCTCTTTCGATCCACACAAAGACTGTTCTCTTCCAGCGTTTCTGCCGGCAGCAGCTTACTCAATGTATCACAGTGCATATCGATCCATTTTCTCATTTTCCTCTCCTTTTTTGTTCCTGATTTACGTATAAGCTCTTCTTTTTTTACATATGCTAAAACCACCACTATTATATGACAGGAGACGCAAAAATGAAATCTGAATCTGCAAAACCTCTGATCGGCATTGTTGTCTGCGGATTGTCGGACAACCGCCAGTTTGTATCCAATCCTTATATTCAGTCTGTCCGGTATTCCGGCGGCATCCCCATCCTGCTTCCGCTGATCCGCTCAGATTCCATGCTTCAACAATATTTACGGCTGTGCGATGGTTTTCTCTTCTGCGGCGGAAATGATATCACGCCTTTGTTATTTGGTCAAGAACCCAGAGAAGGCATCGGAAACACCAATATCACACTGGATCTATTTCAGATCCGCCTGATGAAGCTGATTCTGTCTTCTACAAAGCCTGTATTTTCCATCTGCCGTGGAATGCAGATTTTCAATACCGCCTGTCAAGGAACCATGTTTCAGGATATCCGATACCAACCAAGGAGAATCTCTTGATCATATGCAGCGATCTGACTCCCGCAGTGATGTCAGCCATCCTGTCCGGATTGAAAGGTCTTCCAGACTCTTTTCCTGTCTTGGCCGCTCTGTTTACGTCAACAGCTTCCATCATCAGGCGATCGACAGACCGGGAGTTAATTTGAAAGTCAGCGCTCTTGCCCCGGATCAGACGATAGAAGCCATCGAGCATTCTTCTCATCCTTTTGCCATTGGAGTTCAGTGGCATCCGGAATGTATGTTTCGAAGCAGCGAAAAGATGCGGCGACTTTTCCATTGCTTTATTACAGCCACAAAAAAAGCGGAAGCCTGACTATTTGCTTCCGCTTTTTACATGTTATCTTTTTTACTGAGCTTTGCTTCCCAATGTCACATCAACTGTCTGTTCCTGATATTCTCCACCATCTCCGGGAACCTGAAGCGTCAGTGTTACCTTTTCGCCTTTCTTATAGTACTGGAGCTGCTCCTGCAATGACTCCATACTGTCAATTGTGATTCCGTTGAATCCTACAATGATACTTCCTTTTGTAATTCCTGCATCAGCTGCTCCGCCTCCGCGTGATACTTCGGAAATATAAACACCTGTCGGCATTCCATAACGCTGAGAATCAGAATCTTCTACATCCAGTCCTGTAATTCCGAGATATCCTCTCTCTGCCTCAGATACTTTTGTCTTTGTCTCCTGATTCATCAGGTTTGTAATAATGTCTGTGACATCTGAGATTGGAATTGCATAGCCGATTCCTTCTACATTCTCTCCGATCAGTTTTGCAGAGTTGATTCCAATGACTTCTCCATTTGCATTCACAAGAGCTCCTCCACTGTTTCCAGGATTGATCGCTGCATCTGTCTGAATCAGTTTTACATCAGAAGATCCTGTTGTCTCTCCTGTTGCACTGTCTGTTGTCTGGCTCTCTCTGTCTGTTGCACTGATCACTCCTGTTGTAACAGACTGTCCGTATCCCAGTGCGTTTCCGATTGCAATGGCAGGTTCTCCTACTTTCAATTTTGTAGAATCTCCAAGTGTCGCTACTGAAATTTTGTCCAGTGTATCATCCGAAATCTTATCCAGCTGAACTGCGATCACAGCCAGATCATGTGCGGAATCTGTTCCTTTGATATCTGCTTCCACACTGCTCTGATCGTCAAATGTCACTGTCAGCTGATTGCTGTCTGCAACGACATGATTATTTGTAACGATCAAAAGCTCTGAATCTGTCTTTTCAATGATAATTCCTGTTCCTGCACTGGTCACTTCCTGCTGGGAGGTTCCTCCAAAGAAGCTCTGCACCTGCTGAACACTCATATTTGTGATGGATACAATTGATGGCATCACAGATTCCACAACACTGGAAACATCCGATGTAACTACACTGGACGTCTTCGTCAGTGTCGCTTTATTCTGTGTTGTATTAGATACTTCTTTTGCAGCCTTCTGATCCAGTCCCAGCACTTTGTTTCCGACTACATTTGTTGTTAAAAATGTGGCACTTGAAACCACTCCGAACAGCAACGCGCATCCTGTCACCACAACGGCCTTTGGCATCTTCTTTTTTGGTTTTTCATGATGCTCCGGGTTCGGCTGACTGCTATAAGATGAATCATTCTGCGGTTCCTCAGAATGGTAATAATTGTATTGATTCTCCATATCAATTCCTTCTTTCTCTTGTATTTTATACTGCTATCATACCGTCCTTTTGTGATGAAACTGTGTTCAATCCTTTAACAATTCTTGAAACCAGCTTTATTTATTCTACTGTTACAGATTTTGCCAGGTTTCTCGGTTTATCCACATCGCATCCTCTTCCGACGGAAATGTAATATCCGAACAGCTGAAGCGGAATGATCGCCAGAGAATTTGCAAAATATCGATTGGTCTGCGGAATGTATACAACGTAATCTGCCGCTTTTTCAATCTCATGATTTCCTTCATTTGTAATGGCAAGAACAAATGCTCCTCTGGTCCTTACTTCCACGATATTGCTGATGCTCTTTTTGTACAGCTCTTTCTGTGTAAGAATCGCTGTTACCAGTGTTCCCTCTTCGATCAGAGAAATGGTTCCGTGTTTCAATTCTCCCGCAGCATATGCCTCTGAATGGATATAAGAAATCTCTTTTAATTTCAGAGATCCTTCCATGGAAATCGCATAATCGATTCCTCTTCCGATAAAGAATACTTCTCTCGCTGCCAGATAACGGTTGGCAAACTTCTGGATGCGATTCTTGTTATTTAATAACAGCTCCACCTGCTCCGGAAGTTTCTGAAGATCTTCAATATATCCCCGCATTTCCGAATCTGTGATTTTCCCTCTCACAAATGCAAATTTCATGGCCAGCAGATACAATGCGATCAACTGACTGGAGTATGCTTTTGTTGTCGCAACCGCAATCTCCGGTCCCGCCCATGTATACATGACATTATCTGCCTCTCTTGCGATAGAACTTCCGACAACATTGACAATTCCAAGTACCTTTGCCCCTCTCTGCTTTGCTTCACGCAGTGCCGCCAGAGAATCTGCAGTCTCTCCTGACTGGCTGATGATCACAACCAATGTTCCGTCCCCCATGATCGGATCACGGTATCTGAACTCAGAAGCCAGATCTGTTTCCACCGGAATCCGAGCCATTCCTTCCATCACATATTTTGCAGTAACTCCCGCATGATATGCAGATCCACAGGCCACGATCATGATTTTGCGGATTGCCTTGATTTCCTCATCAGACATCCCAAGCTCTTCGATCACGATATCATTTCCTTTGATGCGCGGTGAAAACGTATCCAGAATTGCTTTTGGCTGCTCATACATCTCTTTCAGCATAAAATGCTCATATCCGCCTTTTTCTGCTGCATTGGCATCCCACTCAATATGCTCAGGAGTTTTCTCGATTTCTTCTTCATCTACATTGAAAAACTGCATCGAATCTTTTTCCATACGTACAATCTCTTCATTTTCAATAAAATATACATCTCTTGTATATTTCAGCACTGCCGGAACATCGGATGCGATCACACATCCGTTTTCTGTCTCTCCCACGATCAACGGACTGTCTTTTCGCACTGCATAAAGTTCATCCGGATGATCCTGGAACATGATCCCAAGTGCATAGGACCCTTCTACTCGATGCATTACCTTTGTAATCGCCTGCAGAGGGTTTCCCTGATAATAGTAATCCAGAAGATGTGCCAGTACTTCGGTATCTGTCTCCGACACAAACTCATACCCTTTTTTCTCCAGCTTCTGTTTGAGTTTCAAATAGTTTTCAATAATTCCATTTGTGCACAACAACAATATTTTTATTTTATTATAATTGTGGATGTGCATTTACATCTGACGGTTCACCATGTGTTGCCCATCTGGTATGACCGATCCCGATTGTTCCCGGCATTGTCTGTCCGTCATGTGTCAGTTCACTGAGCACCTTTAAACGACCTTTTGATTTTTCTGTCTGAATCTCTGCTCCGTCATAGACTGCAATTCCGGCTGAGTCATATCCTCTGTATTCCAGCTTTGATAATCCATCCAGCAAAATCGGCGCTGCCTGCTTTTCTCCTACATATCCTACAATTCCACACATATCTTTCTCCTCCTTATACTCTCCTTAAAGTGACTATTTATAAATAAAATCGGGGCATACCACAGACTCTCCCTGTTGTTTGCCCCAATTTCTTATAAATCTATAAAATCTACATCATAGCTGTCTTTTTCTTCACGAGCAGACGATCTTCGTTTTGGCTGATACTCTGGAACATCATCCTCTTCTTCATCATAGTCCTCATACTCATCGTATTCGTCGTCATAATCATCATCTTCATACTCGTCATCGTCGTACTCTTCAAAATCATCCTCATATTCATCCGAATCGTCCTCGTATGTGTCGTAATCATCTTCCCCATATTCGTCATCATCTTCGTACTCTTCGTATTCATCAGGATCTTCGTCATCTGTTTCCTCTTCGTCTTCGAAGTCATCTACAAAATCATCCTCTTCGTCCTGATATCCTTTGAACTGTTTACGAGATTTTTTCTCAACAACTGCACGACTTCCTTTTGAATTCCCGATGGATTCATGCTCATCGTAGAATTCATCAAGTTCTTCATTTCTTCTGCGTAATTTCACGCCGACTACAATAATAATGATGATCAAAATTAAAATAACCGCCCAGGCTGCTGCTACAACAATCAGCACCTGATCCTGAAGAAAGTTTTTTACTTTATCTATCAGTGTTGTCGAAGAACTTGTACTCTTTTCTTTTACATCTGTGACTGGATATCTCTGGTACGTTTCATCCTTTGTATCATACTGGTAGAACGATTCCTCTCCTGATTCGTTCATCGCATACATCAGATAAAAGTCCTCACTCTCTGAATTCTGCCATACCGGGAAAGTCAGTGTGCCGACTGTCAGTTTTGTTTTCTTAAACTGAGACGGCAGTCCTTTTCCATCATTTGTTCCCAACAAAAAGATATAACTGGAATCTGTAATCGACACCATCTCTGTAATCGCAAATGAGTTATCTTTTTCATTGTAAAGTGCCATCACTGGGTCTTTGTCTCCCTCAACCAGATACACAAAATACTTTCCGGAAGTTTCCTGCAAAATCGCGTTTACAGTTTCTCCGTTATACTCCATCGTAGTTCTGCTGCATCCGTCCGGAACAAGCGCGTCGGAAAAATCATTGTAAATTGTGTATGTGACTCCGTCGATCTCTACACTTCCCGTTCCTGTGGCCACCGCAGTGGTCCCTGCTGAGCTCTCTGACGATGTTCCGTCCCCTGCCTCCACGGTAACTGTGGAATCACCTGTTGTCAGATTTAAAGTTTCATCAGAATACAGATAAGAGGTATAATCTGACACCTCCAGCTTTGTTGCTCCTTCTTTCAGCGCTTTAAAGACCATGGTATACTCCAGCTCTGAAACAGTTCCATCCCCGGTAGCCTCCAGCTTCACCGTTCCGTCCCCACCGGTTGCATTGGTTCCGCTGACAAACTCCAGTGCTGCTTTGTCATATGTTACTGTGACAAAACCATCCCCGATTGCTTCTCCACCAGTACTGATCTTAGCTTTGACTGTAACATCCTCTCCTACTTTTGCTGTAGGATCCGAAAACTGAAGCGTTCCTTCTGCCGCATGTACAGACACTGAAGGATACAGCATCAGAAAGCACACTGCAAACAAAAGAATCCCTATCTTTTTCAACGACTTCATGTACATCTCCTCTTTCCTGTCTCTCGACTTTTCTTCGTATAAATAAAAACTGTTTTTCCCTTATTCTAAGCTCTCTCCACCGGTATCACCACTGTCGCCGGTTCCGGTATCCGGTATCTGGGAATTACTGTCGCTGCTTCCACTATCTGTACCGCCGCCATCTGACGGAGGTACATAATCACCGCCGGTATCTTCTGTATACCCATTACCAGAGCTGCCATCTCCATAGCCACTGTCCTGATATCCGCCAGTTCCATAACTGTTATCTGTGTAGCCGCTGTCATATCCGGAATAATCCTGAGAATATCCATACTCATCATATTCTGTATCGTAAGATTCTCCCGTATCATACGTGGAGTTGGAAATATCCTCACTGATACTTTGTACCGTAGAAGACGGTGTATAATCGTTCTCTCCAAATAAGAACTGGTGCAGCTTCGTCACATCGGATGCCAGATCTGTCGCTACAACAGAATTTCCAACATCAAGATCAGCCGTTGTACTTTCATACGGAAATCCCTGCGTCTCTCCAAATTTATAAGACTTCACGTCTTTTGCATAAGCAATCGTCTCCGTCAGTGTAAAATTCGTCTTCACGTTGTCAAACACCTTATCAATGATCTTGTTGATCGTGGAAAGTTTTGCTTTCTGCGCTTTTATCGCAATCTGCTCCAGTACTTGCCGCTGTCTCTCTGTTCGCTTATAATCGTCACCGCCGCCGTATCTGAGACGGGCATAAGCCGTTGCCTGTACTCCATTCAAATGCTGCTGTCCTAACTGCGTAAACGGAGCTGAATCCACTCCTGTATTTTTAATCACTTCTACAACATAGTTGTTCAGATACGGAATGATGTCCATGCCATTTTCCGCTTCTTCTACATTAATATCAATTCCGCCAAGGGCATCTATCACATGAACTAAAACGGAAAAATCCACTGACACATAGTGCTCAATATTCAGATCCAGATTCTTATTGAGCATAGCAACCGCTTCTTCTTCACCGCCGTAAGCATATGCTGCATTCGCTTTATTGTAAGTTCCATCTGAAAGCTGCAGAAGCGTATCTCTGTACACAGAAACCAGCTTGATTTCCTTTGTCTCACGGTTCAGAGACGCCACCATAATCGTATCACTTCGGGATCCCATCTCCTCATCTGTCTCACGCGTATCCAGACCAAACAGTGCAACAGTCAGGTAACCGGTACCGCTGATCTCTGCTTCCTCCGAAATCGCAAGCTTATCCGGATTTAATGCAACACCGCCAATTTTTCCCCATTTTGCCGCAACCACTGCAACGGTTGCTGTAATCAGCAGGATCAGAACCCCCATCAGAATCGCCACTGCTTTTTTCCCTGTAGACCAGGATGCAAATCCTCTCTTTGCCCGCTTTCTCGAACGCCCCTTCTGTGAAGGTCTTCCGTTCGCAGACCGCCTTCCATTGGCAGAAGTGCTGCCGGACGGTCGTTTTCTCTGGGCGGACCGCTGTCTCTGCGTTTTGTCCCTGTCGTCTCCCATCTGATTTCTTTGCTCCGGACGGCGGCGCGGCTGCCCCGACCTCTGAGAACTTCTTCTGTCCGCTCCGGACATTACTGCTCTCGAACGCCTTCTTGTATCTCCCATAATTCTATCCTTTCTCATGGCATACATCATAGATTGCCTAAAATATGCACTTTAACATCATACAATATTTTCCTTCAAACATCAATGAAAAAACTGTGAATTTCAAGTTTCTCTCCAGTATCGTGGATTCATCGTACATTTCAAAATCAGCCACCGGGGCAGTTTCTTATAATTTTTCCCCAGTTTATATCCTATGTACTTCCACCCGCTCTTGCATACAAGAGATACCAGAAGCCATGGTCTGCCCGACTTCAACAGATATTTTGCTGTATCCTTCACCAGACGTATCCCTTCTCCTTCAGAAGGTACTCCTTCAAAAATCTCCGGATGATCTGCCTGTGAGACCGCCAGGTCAAAATTCCGGTGAAACTGCTGTCTGCAGTTATAATTGTGAGAATGGATCACTTTTGCATCTGCCGCATAATAAATCTTCCATCCCGCCTGAATCATCCTGCCTGCCAGGATCATGTCTTCATTGAAAATCGTTTTTCGTACAAATCCTCCAAGCCTTTCGTATACATCCTTTTGGTATGCTGCACAGACATTAGAGCAGAAATAGGTTTTGATTCCCAGTTTGGAAAGATCTTCTTTGGATTTCAATCTGCTGGTTTTCGGATAATTAAATTCTCTTGTATAGCGCTCAATAAACTGACAATCCGCTGCCGGCAGCTGTCTTGCATAAACTGCTGCTACGTTTTCATACGAAAATCCGTAAAGCAGACGCTCGATCAGAAATTGATCCGCCGGCATAGCATCCTGGGTCATGTAGACAAGAATCTCCGCATCTGACATCTCAGCTCCCAGATTTCTCGTACCACCGTGATCAAACTCTTCCGGCAGAATCCGGTGGATCTTGACTCTGTCAGAAATCGTATACAACTCTTTTGGAAAGATCCCGCTCTCTGTATCGATCAGATAGATCCGATTGACCTGAACACTCTGGCTTAACAGACGTTTTACCAGCTGTACGCATCTCTGATCCGGCTTATACGTAGGGATCAGCACATCCACTGTTCTATTTCCTTCCATGTGAACCTTTTCCTTTCCTGCGATATCCGACAAACCAGTACATCATCAAAGTCAGTGCCAGCCAGAACCAGGTCGTCGGATTACTGAACCAGGTCGTAAAAAAGGCAAGCCCCAGATAAATCGCAATCTGTCCATAAAACATATACGTCATCGGATTTTTCTTCTGACGCACCGGAATTGAAACTGCTGCTGCAGTCAGACCGATTATAAACGCAAACAAAGCGGTTCCGATGATTCCAAAATCATAGTAGGCATCATAAAACATCGTTAACGTCGTAAGCTCTGTTTTTGTGACAAAATCCGGAATTGTCACCAGCTGTGGAAATACAAATTTCAATCCCGTCAGTGCAAAAAACGGAAACAGCATCTGCAGTCCCCATGTGTGCGCTGTCAACTGCTCTACCATACAGTTAAAATTCTCAAAATTATTGGCTACATAAATATAAGGCTGTGTAATAAAAATCGGCATTTTGGAATTTTTCATCTCAAAAATTCCATTTAAATAAGTCACATTATGCCGTCTTGCAACTGTCAGAAGTACATACACTGGAATCATGATCAATAAACCTGTGACGATCATCTTCCATGTGATTTTTTATACAACATCAGATACATCACTGCCGCAAAGCCAACCGCAAACAACAGCTGAAATCTGGAGACACATAAAATAGGAATCGCCACTGCCGTCAGGTTTCCTGCAATTAAAAGTATCCATGTCCTGACCGAAATTTTTTCTGTAACCTTGGTATACAATACAGTCAGTGCCGGAATCAAAATGCAGCTGATTGTAAAATAGTGCACTCCCGAAATATGAAAATAAGAATATGCATGAGGCGCTGAATTGAACAATGGAATATAACCTACCACCACTGCCTCCAACGTAAAACATGCAATGGAAGCTGCCATCAGTCCGAAGATGCAGATCAGAATCCGCTTTGCCGAGATCTCATCTCTTTTTACTTCCTGCCTCTGTTCTTTCGAAAAACGGCCAAGCCAGAGATCATATCCCAGATTGAAACACACATAGATCAGAAAAAAGGTCAGCCATGTCACATTGCTCCAGTCACTCTGCAGCCTGCTGAGCTTCAGGCATGCGATGCCTTCTCCGCCTACCCATGCCAGCGTAAAAAGCCCCCGCATATCCACAAGATTTTTTGTCTTTCTAAAATTCCATATAAACAAAAACATTGCCTCTGCCATCAGAAGTACTGCAGTCACATAATCCAGATGTGCCTTTGCAGCCAATACCGCTGCCGCATAAACTAAAGTATAAGAACTATATTCGATTTTTCTGTCTGCGATCATTTTTCGTAACATTCTTTTCCTCTTTCGCTACTGTGCATAATTTTCCGGATAAACCCCCGTCAGATAAGCCACATCCTGACTGATCTGCTGTACTTCGTCCGAAGGCTGGTATCCAGTCTCTCCAAAAAGCTGCTCATGGAGCTGTCTTACATTGTCCGCATGTCCGATCGCAACCGCATAAGAGCCTTCCAGTCCAATGACATTTTCACTGGTCGTAATATCAAACGGAAAGCCTTTTGTCTCTCCAATTTTGTATCGGAATATATTCAGTCCCAGTTTCATGATATCCGGTGTCGTCATATTCGTTGATATTTCCGGCAGTACCTGATCCAGAATCTTATTCCATTTTACCGGTCCTGCTGTCTTCAGCTTCTGAATCATCTTCTGCAATATGATTCTCTGGCGCTCTGCACGCTTAAAGTCATCTCCGGCTGTATAACGGATCCTGGTATATGAAACTGCCTGTATTCCATCCAGATTGTGAACTCCCGGAGAATTCTCATCCAGGGTATGTGTCTGCCGTCCTACCACCTGTGAGGTTTCTGCCGTATATCCATTCAGCCAGAATATTTCCTCACTGGTCAGCTCTACTTCCACCCCACCCAGGATATCTATGATATCTGCAAGCGAATTGAAATTTACAGAAGCATATTTTGTAATATCCAGATCCAGGTTCCGGTTGAGCATTGCCACTGCCTCCTGCGGACCTCCAAAGGAATACGCCGCATTTGCTTTCTCATAAGAACCATCCTGCTGCTTTAGCAGCGTATCCCGATATACGGAAATGATCTTTACATCTCCGGTCTTATTGTTGATGCTGACAATCATAATACTGTCACTTCTCACGCCGCCACTTAGCTCTCCGTCTCTGGAATCCAACCCGAACAATGCCACATTCGTGTATTCCTTCGGTGTCTCATGTAGTTCCAGGCTGCTCTCATCCAGTGTATTATGGTTGAGATGATCCAGCTTGTACATCATAAATGCCGCCAAAACAAGAACCGCAAGTATCAGAAATTCCAGGACCAAAAACAGGATTCCCCGCCTTTGTCTTTTTTTATTCAATCGTTTTCTCTGCTGCAGCGATATTCGCTCTCTTCTGCGAAACATAGATCCGCCTCCGTTTTAGTATGCGTTTTTGTTGATAAAGCCTTTCAGGAACGTCAGCAGGATAATCTTAAAATCCAGTCCCAACGTCCAGTTTTCAATATAATACAGGTCACACTCAATCCGCTTCCGGATCGAAGTATCTCCACGATAGCCATTCACCTGTGCCCATCCGGTCAGTCCCGGACGCACCTGATGCTTGATCATATATCTTGGAATCTCTTCCCTAAACTTTTCTACAAACAATGGTCTCTCCGGTCTCGGACCAACCAGGCTCATATCTCCTTTGAGCACATTGAATAGCTGTGGAAGCTCATCAATGCTGGTCTTCCGGATAAATTTTCCTACCGGAGTCACTCTCGGATCATCTTTTGTCGTCCAGCCCTTCTTCTCTTCGCTCTCTTTCTGTACGATCATGGAACGGAACTTATACATGTAGAACGGCTTGTTCTGCAGCCCGATCCGCTCCTGTTTAAAAATCAGCGGTCCCGGTGCAGTCAGCTTGATCAGCACAGATACAACCAGCATCACAGGTGAAAAAAGAATGATCGCAACGATTGCACCAAAAATGTCCACTGCGCGCTTCACAAACTTATTTAAAGCATTATTAAGTGGTACATGACGGATGTTGATCACAGGAAGTCCCTGAATATCTTCTGTATATGGTTTTGTCGGAATGATATTGTTATAATCCGGAATAAACTTTGTATGCACACCTGATTTTTCACACATATTTACAATATATTCCAGCTTGTGATACTCATCCAGTCCCAGTGTGATCGCAATCTCATCGATCTGATTCTGCGGAAGAATGACCAGCAGATTGTCGATACTCCCGATCACCTTGATCCCTTTATACTCCATTCCTCTCGGCTGGTGGTCATCCAGAATTCCCCGCACAGCATATCCCCACTCCGGGTTTGCAAGAATCCGGTCAATATACTGCTCTGCCGCGCGGCTGTAGCCAACCAGAATCATATGTTTCTGATTATATCCGTTCTTTCTCGCCTTGCGCAAAACCATCCTCACCATATTTCTGGCGAATACTTCCATGGTAATATTGACAAAGCAGAAGATAAATACTACCCATCTGGAATATCTGTCTGAAAGCTTTGCAAGGAAAAATACCATGGTCACACCCATCAGGCCGATCACATTCGCCTGTACTACATGCCAGGCTTCCAGCCTTCTTCCCTGTACCCGCTTCGGCGTGTAGAGCTGAAATGCGTAATACAGGATTAAATAGGACGGCACCAGAAAGAACAGTACCTTCATATACTCTCTCAGTGACAGATACCATGGATCCAGGTCAAATAATCCGCTCCGAAAACGGATATACCAGGACAGCACATATGCTACAATGATCACTCCTGCATCCAGCACAACCTGAATACGGTTTAATAATTTCTGATTTTCTTTTATCATAATACGACCTTCCGCTAACTTACTTATAAAAACACATTATCTATGATATAATACAATACTTTATTTCAATGGACAAGCACAAACTTGATTTTAACAGTATTTTATTCATTTTTCCGTAATATTTTCGTAATTTTTAATAAACATATGTTTGTATAGAAAAACAGAACCGAATTTGATATAATACATTCGCGAAATAAATTACAGCAGTAATAGAAATGAGGAGCACATGAAAGTTACTATCATTATTCCCAATTATAACGGAAAACATTTTATGGAGCCCTGTCTGGCTTCTTTAAATGAACAGACTTGCCGGGATTTCAAGATCCTGATCGTGGACAATGCCTCCACGGACGGAAGTCTGGAATATATGGAACAGACTTACCCTGATATCGAAGTGCTGGCCCTGGATTCTAACTATGGATTCAGCCGTGCGGTCAATGAAGGGATACGTCACGCAGATACCCCGTACGTCATTCTTTTAAACAATGATACAACCGTGGATTCTCGCTATGTCGAAGAGATGATCCGGGCGATCGAGGTCTCTGACCGGATTTTTTCTGTGAGCAGCAAGATGATCCAGATGTATCACCCCGATCTGATCGACAGCGCAGGAGATCTCTATACCTTGATGGGCTGGGGGGTATGCCGGGGAGCCGGACGACCGGTTTCGAATTACACCGAAGATGATACGGTATTTACGGCCTGTGCCGGAGCTGCTATCTACAGACGAAGCGTGTTTGATAAAATCGGCTTCTTTGACGAAAGCCATTTTGCCTATCTGGAAGATATCGATGTTGGTTACCGTGCCATGATCTACGGCTATAAAAACCGGTTCTGCGCTTCCGCTCTTGTGTACCACGTCGGAAGCGGAACGAGCGGTTCCAAATATAACACTTTTAAAGTGAAACTATCCGCCCGCAACAGTGTCTGGCTGAATTACAAAAATATGCCGCTTTTGCAGCTGATCCTGAATTTCATCCCATTACTTTTGGGATATCTGGTGAAATATTTATTTTTCTGCAAAATCGGATTTGGAACAGATTACAAAAACGGAATCAAAGAAGGAATCCATGGTCTGTCCAAATGCCGCAAGGTTCCGTTTCGGATGGAGCATCTAGGCAGCTATATCCGGATCGAATTTGCCCTGATACGCCACACATTCGGTTATGCGGCCGACTGGCTGAAAAGAAAATTATTGCATAAATAGAAAACACCCTGTAAGGGAAGCCTGCACATACTGCCGGATCCCCTTACAGGGTGCTTTTTATTCTTTTTAAGAAAATCTTGTCATATAGCCCGGATACTCCGCGTGCCTGTGGCAAGCATCTCTCCGTTTACGGTAATGTGAATTTTTGCACAGTGGTAAACGTCCAAATACGTATTGCAGATGCTTCCGATCACCAAATATTCTGCAGAAGACCCCATCTCTTTCATGTAAGTTCCAAACTTTTCGGAAAGATCCAGATCAATGACTTGTTCTCCATCCTTTTCTTTCTTTGTAAAACTTAGAACTGTGGTATCCGATGGAAGAACTCCGGCTGCTGCCAACTGAGAAAGAACAGTTTCCGGTGTGATTGCCTCAAGCGAAACCTCTTTTTTATCAAAGCCGGACACATCCTTGTTCTGGGCATACACAGTAATTGTTCCTGCTCCCAGATTATTTACATCCTGCGTGTTTTCTGTCTGCTCCTGCTGTGTCTGGTCTTGTTCATTCTGTCCGTCCTGATTGACATCCTGATCAGATGTATCATTGTCCTGATCCTCTTTCTGTTCTTCCTGTGTTGCACTCTGCTCTGGAGCCGGCTCTTCTGTTTTTTCACAGGCTGTAATTCCAAACATCAGCACAACCGCTGTCAAAATTCCCAATACATATTTTTTCTTCATACTCCCATTCCCCCCTTAACGGATTTCTGACAAATATCTTTTCAATGCATCCTGCCAGGTCGGAAGCGGCGTGAAGCCGTTTTTCTTAAGTTTAGATTTGTCCATTCTGCTGTTGTGAGGGCGTTTTGCCTTTGCCGGAAATTTGTCGCTTGTCACCGGAACTACATTGACATCCATTCCTGCCTGCGCAAAAATCTCTTTTGCAAATTCATACCAGGTGATATATCCCCCTTCATTTGTCACATGATATTTTCCATAAGCATCTTTTTCCAGCATATCCACAAGCAGTCTGGCAAGATCATAAGTATACGTCGGAGTTCCTACCTGATCGTCCACAACTGTCAGAGTATCATGTGTCTCTCCCAGATTCAGCATGGTCTTGATAAAATTCTTTCCATTCACACCAAAAACCCAAGCGATGCGGACAATATAATATTTGTCCAGGAGACGTTCCACAGCCTGTTCTCCCTCATATTTGGTCTGTCCGTAAATATTCAGCGGCTGTGTTACTTTATCATCCGGCTCCCACGGACGTGTTCCTTCTCCCTCAAACACGTAATCTGTACTGATATAGATCATCGGGATATCAAGTGCCTTACATACTTTTGCAATATTCTCAGTACCTTCAGCATTGACTTTTCTGCACATTTCTTCATTGTCTTCCGCTGCATCCACTGCCGTCCATGCTGCGCAGTGAACAACGCTGTCTACCTTTGCCTCACGAATGACAGAATCTACTGCTGCTGCATCTGTGATGTCCATCTCTTCAACATCTACACCAACACCTTCATATCCCCGCTTTGCGAGTTCATTCATAACATCATGGCCAAGCTGACCTTTTACTCCTGTTACTAATGCTTTCATAAATTGTCCTCCTTCGCAGTCTCAGCTTGCAACTATTTGCATATTTCTCAAAATCATCCCAAACGGAACGGACCGTATTCAATCGGGAAGTTTTATTGTAATATGGATCTCCTTTCTTCAAAAGGTCTCCCCAATATTTCTGGAACAGAACAATCTCACCTTCAAATCTTCGGATTTTTTCAGGTGTATCCTCATATCCTCTGGATTTTGACTCATAATGATGCCATAAAGAGTGCGCATTGTAAACTACCAGTTTTCCGGTTTCCCGAACCTTCAAACAGAAATCAACATCATTTAATCCTACCTTGAATTCTTCTCTGAATCCGCCTACTTCTTCAAATGCTTTTCTGTCTACCATCATACATGCCGCTGTTACCGCACTATAATTACAGTTGATTCTCGGTCTTACCATGTAGCCGTAATCATCTTTATCAAGTCCGGTAAACACATGCCCTGCAAAGCCCCCGAATCCAAGCACGATTCCTGCATGCTGCACGGTATCATCTTCATATAAGAGCTTTGCTCCTACGATTCCCACATCTTCTCTCATACAGCAGCCAAGAAGTTCACTGACTGCAGTCTCATTGATTACTTCAGTATCATTGTTCAGGAACAGATAGTAATCACCCTTGGCAAATGTAACGCCAAAATTATTGATTGCTGCATAATTAAATTCATTTTCCCATTTTACAACTTTTACATTCTCATACTTCTTCTGTATTTCTTCATAATATGAAAATGTTTTTGCCTCTTCACTGTTATTCTCTACAATAATAATTTCAATATTACGATAACTGCTCTTTTCAAACAATGAGCGAATACACGTATCCAGATCCTGCGTATGATCTTTATTTGGGATAATAACAGAAACCAGTGGATTTCCCGTTGTTTCATAAATCACATGGTACATTCCCCATAACGGCATATGTTCAACTTTTACCTTTACACCGGTTCTCTCGAAATGATCTTCTATCGCCTTTTTCCCTGCTTCATATGCATACATCTTACTTGCCGGATTTTCAGCAACTGATCCGCCATGCATTCTCCAGTGGTATAAAATCATCGGAATATGCTTGATGCTTTCCGCATTTTCAATACAGCGGAACATCAGGTCATAATCCTGGGAACCATCATATTCGCTTCTAAACCCACCTATTTTATCTATAATTTCTTTCTTCACAACAAAAAAGTGTGTAATATAGTTGTGCGAATAAAACAGATCCGGGCTCCAATCCGGCTTAAAATTCGGATCCATATGTTCGGACAGATCACCTGACACCTTATCTTCATCCGTGTAAAGAATATCATACTTTTTCTTCTGAAGCGCTTTTGTTACTTCAAAAAGAGCGTTTGGACCAAGTATATCATCATGATCAAATAATCCAACATATTCTCCTGTTGCCAGCTCTAAAGCACCATTTGTATTCCCTGCGATTCCAAAATTCTTTTCCAGTATCTGATATTTAATTCTTGTATCTTTTGCAGCATATTCTGCAAGTACCTGCTCTAATTCCGGATTGCCTTCACTGCCGTCTCCAATACATAATTCCCAATTCGGATATGTCTGTGCAACTACAGAATCGATCATCTCACGCAAAAACGGAATCGGAGTGTTATAAGTCGGCACGATAATGCTGAATTTCGGCTGATATTCAAACACTTTTTTTCTCTGTTTTTTCAGTTCCTCTTCTGTCACTTTATGAGCTTCATACCACTCACTATAAGGGATTCCATTGACGTGAACGCCTTTTTTCAGACGGCTGATCAACTTTTTAGCTCCATTCTTCTTCAGATATGCACATCCTTTTACAATGTTCTCTCCATTAAGATTATGCAGTATCATCTTTACAGTACCAACCTGAGATAATCTTCTGTTTGCTTTTACAACTTCTTTGTAGACAATTTTTTTTCTTACAGAATTATATCCATCGCTGATCACAAATGTGTAAGTTTTATCCTGATCTCCAAGAAATTCCACAATAAATCCGCAATATTTCTTTTCTTTATCTACCATTCCAAGTTTGTACAAATCATCTCTGTTAACCATACGGACTGTCTTATCAACATCCTGACCTGACGCATCTAATATTTGATACTCCATGTCCCGCGCCTTTTTTTCAGAAATCGCCCATCCTCCGATGCTGTATTTCACAGCATTTCCTTTTTCTTCTGGTCTTACATACTCTAAATGATAAGAAATACTTCTTGTATCTGTAATCTTCTCTATCTTTGCTTCATTCAATGACACAATCTTCTTTTTCTCATTTCCGCTTACAGCATAAAGCTCCAATGCTTTTGGAGCTTCTACTTCTGGATTCACCGGAATGGTCATAGAGAATCCACACGACAATTCCGGCTGATATTTCGCCATTTTTTGTGTGACATCTCTTCTCGCAATCCTTTGTATATCAAATTTCACTGCTTTCCCATTTATCAAAACCTGATACTCAACTTTTTCTCCCGAAACCGAAAAACACCAGCCGCCAATGATAAAGCAGGATTCATTACCCATTTTCTTATATTTTATTGCGTCAATATAGGATTTGAAATTCATGCTGTTCCTCCAAACTGATGATTACTTAAAAAGTCTGTTTAAAAATGTGATCAAAAACACAAGATAAGCAATCAATCCTAACAATACAATAAATGTCTCCGTATTGAAATATTTCATTTGTTCCTTCATCACAAGCACCTGCGATGACTCTTTCCCGTTTATCGACAGCTTTCCGTCTTCGTTCAGACTGCGGTCCGTTGTCATAACAGTAACCCCGTGCTCTGATTTTATACTTTCTGTCTCAATTGTGAGAACATACTGTTTTCCTTTACTTTCTTCCAATTCAGAAAGTTTTAAAACCATATTTTTGCTATTATCTACTTCACCAGCTGTAAACTCGCCTTTTGCCACAACTTTTTCACTTTCCGTCTCTGTCAATGTCCACGCATACTCCGCTTCACATTCTTGTCCCAGATTACTCATTGTCAACTCCAGGCTGTTTAATCCATTCTGTGTACACGTAAACTGCTGGCTGACTTTACTTCCTTCTGTCAGCTCTCCCACATTTGTATAAAGTGTACTGTCAATGTTATTATCATAAATTTCTGCCGGCCAGGTTCTGAACGAATAAATAACGGCAAACAAAATACCTACGATTGCCACTATTACATATTTCCATTTTTTCATCAACTTTGCCTCTCTGTTATACTTGATATGCCTCTCTGTATTCCGGACATACCTCTTCTGTTGTTCCTGCTTTTACAATATGGCCTTTTTCTATCCAGATAGCCCTTTTGCAAAGCTTCTGCACCTGTTCAATACTGTGTGACACAAACAAAATAGAGGTATCCTCTTTCATCATATTCTGTATCCGTCTTTCACACTTTTCCTGAAAACGGAAATCTCCTACAGAAAGCACCTCATCTACAATCAAAAGATCCGGGTTTCCAATTGTCGCAATGGAAAATGCAAGTCTTGCCAACATACCGGAAGAAAAATTCTTAATCGGCACATTCATAAAATCCCGCAATTCTGAAAACTCCACAATATCCTCATAATGCTTTTGCATCTCCTGTCTTCCGTATCCAAGAATTGCCCCGTTTAAATATATATTTTCTTCAGCTGTCAGATCATGGTCAAACCCTGCACCCAATTCAATAAGCGGTGCAATACTTCCATATACTTTTACGCTTCCCTTTGTCGGTTTTAATACTCCTGCGATTGTCTTTAAAAGCGTACTTTTTCCACATCCGTTTAATCCAATCAATGCTACAGAATCCCCTCTGTTCATGGAAAAACTGATGTCCTGCAGTGCCCAGAATTCATCGAAGGATATCTGACCTTTTAGCCGTTTCACCAAATAATCTTTCATGCTGTCTATTTTTTCCGATGAAAGGTTAAACTTTATGGACACATTTTCCACATCCACAATTCTCTGTTCCATAGTCTTCTCCTTATTTTATGTTTTTACAGATTCAAGATAAAGGTATCCTGTTTTTTATAGAATACATACAACCCGATAGCCAACACGATTCCGGATATTCCTATCGCGGCCACAAAGCTTCCGATTGACGGCATAACTCCGTAAATCACAAGATCACGGAACATATTCATAATGATTGTCAGCGGATTCAAACTTACAATCGTATAGATCAGGGATCCTTCTGACAAAAATGTCATTGGATAAATAACCGGACATAAATAAGTCAGCGCTGTAAGGAAGACTCCGTATAAATGCATGATATCTCTGAATTTTACAGTCGCAGTCGCCAGTATAAGTCCAACTCCGGTTGCAAGCACAATCACACAAAAAAGAGGAATAATCCCCAGAAACAGCGTGTAATGTAACTCCATACGCATAAATACCATTACTAAAATCAGTGCTGCGAAAGATGCCATAATATTAATCACACTGGATGCGATCCGTGCAAAAGTAAACAGATATTTAGGAATATACACCTTCTTAATCAATGGCGCATTGTTTAAAATCGAAGTCATTGCACTTGATGTAGCTTCCGAGAAAAAATTGTACATTACCTGACCACTTAAAATGTATACAGGATAGTTTTCCACATTAAACCGAAGCAAATGAGAAAATACGATAGACAGCACAGCCATCATAAGCAGCGGATTCAGCAATGTCCAGAGTACGCCCAGTACAGATTTTCTATATTTAATCTTCACATCTCTCATAACGAGTTCGCCTAACAGCGGACGAAACTTCTGGAAATTTCTAACATACTGTATCATGTTGTGCTCCCCTTACTTCTTTAATTCTTTAATTCCGCCCCATTTCTGATCCTTTTCAGAAATTGTCAGTTCCATATCTTCCGGAATCGGCCATTCAATTCCAATATCCGGATCATTCCATGCGAGACCGCCTTCATCATTCGGATGATAAAAATCTGTACATTTATATGCAAATTCTGCTGAATCAGACAATACTACAAATCCATGCGCAAAATCCTTTGGAATAAAAAACTGTTTTTTATTCTCTGCTGATAACAGTACGCCATACCATTGTCCGTATGTTTTAGAATCTTTTCTCAGATCCACTGCAACATCAAAAACTTCTCCGCTCACTACACGCACTAATTTATCCTGTGGATAATTGATCTGAAAATGAAGCCCTCTAAGTACTCCTTTTTTGGAAGATGACTGATTATCCTGCACAAATTCCATATCAATTCCTGCTTCTTTATAATCATTATAATTATAGGTCTCCATAAAATAACCTCTCTCATCACCAAAAACTGTTGGAGTGATCACCTTCAGACCTTCTATCTCACATGTTTCTACTTTAATTTTACCCATAATAGTCTTTTCCTCCTGCTTCTAATTCTGATCGATATACTTTCCATCCAATACATCTTTCAGATAACGACCATACTGATTTTTCTGATAGAGTTCACATGCTTTCTGCAATTCTTCTTTATCAATCCATCCGTTGTTGTATGCAATTTCCTCTAAACACGCAATCTTTCTGTTCTGATGTGTCTCCACTGTCTTTACAAAATTTGTTGCGTCGACCAACGATTCATGTGTTCCTGTATCAAGCCATGTAAATCCCTGACCTAATAACGCCACATCCAGATTTCCTTTTTCCAGATAAATTCTATTCAAATCTGTAATCTCGAGTTCCCCTCTTGCACTTGGTTTGATCTGCTTCGCATATTCTACTACGTGGTTATCATAGAAATACAAACCGGTAACTGCATAATTAGACTTTGGATGTTCTGGTTTTTCTTCCAGAGAAACGGCTTTTCCATCCTGATCAAATTCAACAACGCCAAAACGCTCCGGATCATCCACATAATATCCAAATACCGTAGCTCCCTCTTCCTTTGCCGCTGCCGCTTTCAATCTCTTACTCAGACCATGTCCGTGGAAAATATTATCTCCCAAGATCATTGCACAGCTTTCTCCGTCAATAAATTCTTCTCCCAGCAAGAATGCCTGAGCCAGTCCATCCGGTGACGGCTGCACCTTATAACTGAGTTGAATTCCAAACTGCTTTCCGTCTCCAAGCAATTCCTCAAATCTTGGCGTATCTACAGGGGTAGAAATAATCAGGATCTCCCGGATTCCTGCTTCCATTAAAATACTGAGCGGATAATAAATCATCGGCTTATCATATATCGGCAACAGCTGTTTGCTTGTCACTTGTGTTAATGGGTATAACCTTGTTCCTGAACCTCCAGCTAAAATAATACCTTTCATCGTATTTCCTCCTAATATTATATATTTTAACGCAAACCAGCAGTATCTTTCGATACTGCCGAGTTCTGCTTATTTATCTTGATACATATCCTCGTAATACTTCTGATAGTCACCGCTTGTAACATTTTTCATCCATTCTTCATTTTCAAAGAACCATTTGATCGTCAGGCGAATACCGTCTTCAAACATCGTCTCCGGATACCAGCCCACTTCTTCTTTGATCTTGTCTGGTGCAATAGCATAGCGTCTGTCATGACCCTTTCTGTCTTCTACATAAGTGATCAGCTTTTCGCTGACAAGTTCTTTTCTTGGATCTCCTTCCGGCAACATCTCCTGTAACGTATCCAGAATGATATGAATAATCTGAATATTCTGTTTTTCATTGTGACCGCCAATATTATACGTCTCAAAAAGTCTTCCTTTTTCCTGAACCATGTCAATTCCTTTTGCATGGTCTTCTACATACAGCCAGTCTCTGACATTCTTTCCGTCTCCGTATACCGGAAGACTCTTGCCCTGCAGAGCATTGTTAATGATCAGCGGAATCAACTTCTCAGGGAACTGATACGGTCCATAGTTATTGCTGCAGTTTGTGATATTTGCCGGGAATTTATACGTATCCATATAAGATTTTACCAGCATATCAGATGATGCTTTACTTGCAGAATATGGACTGTGCGGATCGTATGGAGTTGTCTCATAAAAATATTCTCCCTCTTCTTCCAGTGATCCATACACTTCATCTGTAGAAACATGAAGGAATTTCTTTCCCTCCTTAAATGTTCCGTCAGGAAGCTCCCATGCTGCTTTTGCCGCATTGAGCATCACAAGTGTCCCGAGTACATTTGTCTTTACAAATACATCCGGATTCTTAATGCTTCGATCCACATGACTTTCCGCTGCAAAATGTACAACTCTGTCAATCTCGTTTTCTTCAAAAATCTTGTTGATCGCATCTGCATCACAGATGTCCGCCTTTACAAATGTGTAATTCTCTCTGTCTTCTATATCTTTCAGGTTCTCAAGATTTCCTGCATATGTCAGCTTATCTACATTGATGATGCGGATTTCGTTGTCATACTTTTTAAACATGTAATGAATGTAGTTTGATCCAATAAATCCGGCTCCACCGGTTACTAAATATGTTCTCATAATTTTAACCTCCAATATATTCTTTAGAATTATAACATTTCTTTAACATCTATGCAACATTTTTAATTGTATCGCTCATTTTTTCCATACAGCTTTTATTTTTCTAAACGGAGCTGTAGCTTTCCAGCTTTTCGAATTCTCGTACGCTTCAATCTGCATCTTGAGTCTTTCACATTCCTTGTGTACTTTTTGAAGTTCTTCTTTCAAACATTCTTGTTCTCTACGTTTTGCATTCTCTTCTCTTTCATTGTGATAAACTCGATTTCCCGTGAAATCATAGAAATCATGAACTGTAAAATCAAATTTCTGTTTTAATATTTCTGCATACTTCGGATACAGCTCCAAAAAATTATCTAACCCTGTGGGCAGGATATTCTGCAATTCCGGACATGTTTTACAGAGCAAAAATATTTTCTCACATTCCAATTCTTCTTTTGTACTTGACTCCGGATTTTTAAAATCCTGCCTGAATGTTCTGATAAACAGTTCATCTTCCATATCCTCAAAAAATGACGCTTTATATTTGCAGCTTCATTTTCGTAACGGATCACATTCGGACCATATGTTTTACTGTTATTTTCCACTTCACTGTTTTCATGAATAAAGCGACGCATCGCCAACAGTCTTTCCTGCATAACATAAATTGGGTATTTCTTTGCAATTCGCACCCAATAATCAAAATCATGAGACTGCATATATGCAAGGTTAAAATCTCCTGTCTCCCGCATCAACTCCGTTCTCATCACCACTGAAGGATGTGACAGACAGTTTCCTCCGAAAAAGAACCGGTGCAAACAATCGCTCTGCCCCTGAAATGTAGTTTCAAACACACCTAGCAATTCCTTTTGCTGCTCATTGATGCTATTCCCATACTCGTCAATCAAATCAATCCATGCAAAACAAATCTTATATTCGGGGTTATTCTTTAAAAACGTAATTTGTTTTTCCAGCTTTTGGGGATACCAGACATCATCACTGTCTATCCTTGCAAGATATGCTCCTGTCACCTTTTGAAATCCATAATTTGTCGCATGACTGATATGCTCATTCTGCTCCAGACGATACAACTTGATTCTCGGATCTTTAATACTTTCAATCACGGAACAGGAATCATCTGTTGAACCATCATCTACAATAATCAACTCTAAATCCGTATATGTCTGTGCCAGCACACTTTTGATGCTCTCTCCAATTGTTGTCCCCCTATTATAATTCACCATTAAAACACTTACCAATTCCCTATCCATACCCTCTTACCTCGTATCCGTTTATTTTTAACCCAGCTTTTTATAAAATAACTATTGATTAAAATCTATACTATGTATTTTATCGTAAATCAGGCATAAAAGAAAGAATATTCTGAAATTCATTAAAAAAGAACCTCTTATGCTTCTTTAACACATAAAAGGTTCTTTTTCTCAAACAACTCAAATCATAGTTTCCGAATCGTTGTTTATTTGCTTGTCAACACTTTCACCATATCAACAATCGCATATCCGTAATTTTTATCACTTGCCCAGCCTACACCTGCCGGATTTTCCTTAATCCCCAGCCACTCTACATATTTTGCTGAGTTGCGGGTTACATATTTAAATCTGGGGTCTACGCATGCCGACTTCAGGTCTTCCGCAGAACCATATGCTTTCAAATGCTGGATCTGAGCTCTGATTCCTGTCCGGACATCAGAAAAACTCGCTGCCTGTCCCTGCGCATTTCCATCCAATGCTCCAAGTCCCGCAAAATTAAACTGCTCGATTTTCACAATGCCTCCAAATTTAAGCCATGCGCTTTCTTTCATTGCCTGTGCAAAAGCCACCTCAGCTTTTACACCTTCCGCCACAGCTTCTTCGTAATACATCTGACAGAAATCTCGAAGTGTCGGTGCTCCGCCTTTTCCAAGCGCCTCTGACGGGTATTGATTACCGCTGCTTTCATAATAGCGCATCATCTGTTCAACAGTTGTAGCCGTCTCCCCCATGATTGTAGTTAATTTTTCTTCATCCTGGTCGGATGAATCGCTGACCACATTATATGTAATTCCATCCGTAAATGTCATGATTCCAGTCTCTGTGGTAATATAGGTGTGGATATTATAGGTTCCTTTGTGATTTTGATGTTTACTTAACTCCACTGTTACTTTGTAAGTGCCATCACTCTGTTTCTTTGCTGAATACCAGATCAGATCACTTTGATCCGGCTGACTCCATACCGGAACCTGTACTGACTGAACCCCTGATTTTGAAGAAATATTTTTGACAATCACGTCAAACGATCCTTTAACAGAATTATAGTTTCTCACTTCTGTTTTCCCTTTTGGGCTTGACACTTCAAACGTAGTTTGTCCTAAATTTATCTGCTGTCCATTAACAACTCCATATACATGAACATTATACGTCCCTGCCGTTTTATGGCTGGATATGCTGACATCTGCTGTCCATACATTCGCACTTTCTTTGTTGCCAGAATACCATATCAGATCATCCTGATCATTTGCAACGCTCCACACTGCAAAGTTACATCATCGATCCTGTCATATTTTCCCTGGTTTTCCAGTTTTACCTGATAAGTACTTTCTTTCTTGCTTGTATCTTTTGCCGATACAACAATTTGCTCATTCGTTACTTCCTTTGTTGTTACTCCTACACAAGACTGAACTCCGTTTTTCCCGGTCACATAGGCATGAACATTATACTTCGCATTTTTGATATCAGAAGGCACTTTAATCGTCACTTTATAAGAACCATCACTCTGCTTTTTCGTCTCATGCCATACAAGATCGCTCTGGTTTGCTTTGCTCCATACCGGAACCAGGACTTCCTTGATACCTGATTTACAGGAAATGCCTTTGACAGTTACTTCAAAACTTTTCTTTTCCACATCATATGTACCCACTTCCAGGGTTGCCTGCGCTTCTGAAACTTCAAATGTTGTCTGATCCAAAAAGATCTGCTTTCCATTTACAATTCCATATACATGAACCAGATATTTTCCGGCTGTTTTATGATTCTTGATCGAAGCCTCTGCACTCCATGTATTTGAAGACGTTTTTTTTTCCTTCATACCATACCAGATCATCCTGATCGTTTCGTTCACTCCACACTGCAAAATTAACGCTTGTTGCTTTTGCTGCTTTGTGATTTTTTAAGGTCAGCTGATATGTCGTTTCCTTTCCGCTCTTATCCTCTGCTGTCAGTTCGTCCTTCGTTTCACTCACCTGCTGGGATGTCATCGCAACGAATGTCTGTACTCCATTGTTATCCATCACATATACATGAACATTATAGGTACTTCTGTTGTTGTGATGATTTGCAATATCTACATGAACTTTGTAAGTACCGTCACTCTGCCTGTCTGCAAAATACCAAATCAGATCGCCCTGATCCGGCTCACTCCACACCGGAACTCTGACAGATTCCACTCCTGCCGGAACTTCAACATTTTTCACAATAACATCAAAAGTTCCCTGATTTGCATTATAATTTTGAATCTCCACATCTGCACTTGGTCCAATCACCTTAAACGTTGTTTTCCCAAGGAATACCAGCGTTCCACTTGTCAGATTTGCATAGGCATGTACCTGATAAACAGCTCCAACCTGTTGATCCGGAATACTCACATCCGCTTCCCAGACTCCGTTCGATTTCTGCTGAGCTGTAATCCAGCGAATATCACTTTGATCCGCCTTGTTCCATACCGGAAACTGTACGACATCCACGTCATCCGGCATATCTGCAAACTTCAGCTGAACCCGATACAAATCACTTCTGTTGTCAACAGAAGAAACCTTTAACGTAGAAGTAGTATTACCCGAGACTCTGAATTCGGCCTGGCATAAATTCGATGTCGTATTCCAATTATATACATGAACATTATATTTTCCGGTAGACTTCTTATGATTCTGAATATCAAAATTGATAACTCTTGCAGTTCCCGGCAAAGAATACCAGACAAGGTCGTCCTGACCGTTTTCTTCACTCCACACTGCCACTTTGTAACCATTTCCAGAACCACTCACCTCAATCTGTGCAGTTCCATTAAAATCATTTTTATTTTTAATCTGCACAGTTGCCTGCTCGTTTCCGTTATTGCCTTTGCTGAACCCGTAAGTTGCTGCAATTCCTGCTGCATCCGCTTCTCCCAGTTTTTTCAGGAAATTCTCATCTTTCAATTTCGCGGCATCAGATGCACTGTCTAAGAATGCGTGTTCTACGATCACCCCTGTCATTCCATATTGTTTAGAAAGATAGTTTGTCGTAAAATAGTCATCTTTATTTCCATTCGAATCTGTCTCACCCGTGGTACCGTCTTTAATTTTTGCACCACGATTTGTTAATCCCAGTGCTGATAACTCACTCAGAATCTTATTTGCCAGATTCTGCCCTTCCTGATGGATTCCTTCATTATAGCTTTTGTTTGGATAGTAAACCTCTGCTCCCGTTCCCCCTCCTGTATTGAAATGAATATCTACAAACACGGCCGCTCCGAGTGCTGCTGCATCTTTAATTCTCTGATTCAGACAGTAGCTTGTACTCTGTCCCGGATATTTACAGGAAATAGAGTCTCTGTCCATATACACTGTAACTCCCTGATACTGCTCCAATGCCTGTTTGCAATACTGTGCCACTTTAAAAGTAAGCTCTTCTTCTCTTAGTCCATTACCGCCGGCTCCTGTATGCGTCGCATCATGCCCGGCACAGATCACCACCGTTTTATTGGCTCTTGCTTCTCTTGCAAGCGGTGATACAGGATCTGCCTCTCCCAGTACTCCTGCCACAGTCTCCTCAATGTTCTCTGTGTCTGCAGAAGCCTCGATCACATTGCCGTCTTCACTAAGTGAATATACTGCCACATCCGGTACTGCTTCCTCTGAAGAATTCTCCTCTTCCGGCTGTACTGTAACTGTATAACCCGCATCAATTTCTTCATCCAGCAGATTTACCGTAGAACTTACTCCCGAGCTCTGATATGTCAGGCTATCCAGCTGATACACATCTTCTGCTGATCCTTCCGGATAATCCTGTGTGAACAAAACTGTATTGTTCACAATTGCTGACGCCGGCATTTCAAACTGTTCACCTGTAACAACAGAACTATAATGCAGAACTGCAGATTCCAGCACCAGGTTCTCATCCGAAAATCCAACTGCTATATTCTGTGTCTGTGGCATATTGACCACTGATTCATCCACATACACATACTCCAGAATTCCTTCCGAAGTCTGCTGTGTTGTCTCCTGCTGTGTTGCCTCCTGCTGTGTGTCTGTTTCATCTAAAGTCTGCTGTTGCTCCTGTGATTGTATATCTGCTTCTCCTGCAACAGAATCCATCTCCCCAGCTGCCGCCACATTCATCCCAGCTGTAGTAAACACCATCATAAACACCAGTAACAGCGCAAGTACTTTCTGTACTTTTTTCATTCTTTTGTTTTAACCCCTTTCTCTTTTGCGTAATATCTATATATAAAAGCCTATGGCTGAATATTTGTCTCTTTGCAAATAAAAATCGGTCTTTTTTTCAATTCCATATATGCTTTTGCAAAATACTCCCCTAAAATACCGATACAAAACAGTTGAATTCCACCTATGAATAGCATAATACATACCATAGACGGCCATCCAGATGTCGGATCTCCAAAAATCAGTGTTTTTGCAACAATTACGATAATCAATATAAACGCAAGTACACAGAATACAATTCCCATGATCGCTGAAATCAGCAACGGTACTGTAGAAAAAGCAACAATCCCTTCGATTGCATACACAAACAATTTCCAGAAAGACCACTTTGTCTCACCTGCAACTCTCTCGACGTTTTCATATTCCATCCATTTTGTTTTATATCCAACCCAACCATACAGACCTTTTGAAAATCTATTGTATTCTTCCAGCTCCAGAATACTGTTTACGAACTGGCGCGTCATCAATCGATAATCTCTGGCTCCATCTACAATTTCCGTATCTGAAATTTTCTTGATCAAATGATAAAATCTCCTTGCAAAAAATGACCGGATCTTTGGCTCTCCTTTTCTTGTCACTCGTCTTGTTGCCACCGAATCATAGCCCTCATCTTTGATATAACGCATCATTCAGGCAACAGACTTGGCGGATCTTGTAAATCCGCATCCATGATTGTGACATACTCTCCAGAAGCATAACTTAATCCCGCATACATCGCTGCTTCTTTCCCAAAATTTCTGGAAAATGACACATACTTTATACATTCGTCTTTTTTTGCCAGTTCTTTTGCAACTTCAAGAGTTCTGTCCTTTGACCCATCATCTACAAAAAGAACTTCAAACTGGAATTCTTTCATAATGCTCATTACTTTTTTTATTTCATTGTAAAATAAAGGAATACTTTCTTCTTCATTATAACATGAAACAACTACACTTATCTTTTCCATATTTCTTCCTCATCAAAGCTATCTATTTTAACTATAACATATTATAGATTGACTTTCTATTTGATTTCTCCCATCTTCACTATAATTAAATCGCCATCTTTTTGAATCGCATCATTAGCTGGCCATTCCGGCATGTTTTTTGCAAAATTTGTAGCCCTCGCAATTTCCTCTTGAGTTGCACCATTCAACTCTATTCCTCTTGTTAATGCAAACGTACAAATCTTTCCTGTAGAATAATAATATTCTGGCTCCATCCATGCAAACATATTAAAATATGACATGCCTATAAAATCAATTTCGGGATAACAAGCATTATTCAACGGTGCCTTGCGCTCTCCGATAAATGCAATTTTACTTTTTTGCAGATCATAATCTTTTATATGACAGCGTGTAACAATTTCATTCAATGTGTCTACATCTTGTTCATATCTCACATCATCCGCATACCAAAATCTCAATGTTGTATATGTCTGACTCAATCCTACTGCAATTGCAGCTATCAACACTCCTGCTTGTATTGTCTTTCTTACAATTTTATTTATAGATTTCTTTTTCTCAACCGTTTCATCATCTCTCCTTCTTGTTAAATACACAAATCCCACCGCAATTACAAAAGGAAGAGTATATTGACTTCGATAAGCAAGTGCTACTCCCGCATACACAGTAAGCATAAACGGGCTGATTATTAACACCAAAATAGCCACCCATTTCCAAACAGGAATTTTTATAGCACTTTTGCACCGAATCACCAGCATAACTACAGCACATATGCTTAACACGACTGCGCCATATCCGTATATATAATGCTTATAAACAAAAAACACTTGTTTAATATGCTGAATTATATTAATTATACATTGCTCTGCAGAAACGTTTCCCCATAATACTTGTCCTTCAATATAGTCTCCTGAAGAAAAGAACATTTTTACAATTATGGAATTTAATATATAAGCACATCCAAATGGCACTACTGCCTTTACACACACCAAAAACAATTTTTTCAAATCGGTTTCTTTACATATCAAAATTCCAAATGCTACCGCTGCTATAAAAAGTGTCGTGTTAGCCTGATAACTTCCAAAACTCCAAACAAGACATCCTATAGCTAATAATAGCCTCCAGACTGCTCTGCACTTAATCCAGCTAAATGTAAGATATACTGCAATCGCTACTAATAAAATTGATATTGCTATATCAAAATTCTGTAATTTAAACACCCATTGCATCACCCATATTGGATGTGTCATAAAAAGTGCTGAAAACACGAAATAATTATATCTATTTTCTCTGCCTGAGATATATTCAAATGAATACGCAAACATCATTAAAAATGCAACAATCGCAAAAAAACCAAGTGTTGAGTTTATATAAGGATTATACCAACGTATTCCAAAAATTTTTTCTGTAAAAATCAATCCATATCTGCCAATATCTAACCAATTATAAACGCTTCTAGGCGTATTAATAAAAAGATCGGTATCCATAGTAACAGACAAATTAAAAATTCTACATCCATAGACCACTGCTACAATGGATATGTTAAAGATAAGTAAATCTATTCTTTTTCTACAAAATTCAAAAAACTCTTTCATTCTCTATTCTCCTAGTCCATATCCATGACTGAATCATCAATATTTTCTTTTCCTGCTATCTGTTCATAAAAAATAGAACGTTTTCTAATTTCCTTATTCAGGGTATCCATTCCCACTTTTCTGCAAGAGCCGGCTCTGCTGAAAACAAATTTGTTCCGAGTCCCAGGCGATCCCCTTCAATCTGTGCTCCCAATGCCGCAATTGTCGTTGGAAACATATCCATTGTTGTCGCCATTCTGTTTTTCTGATTGACCGGAACAATTGGAGCATTGATGATCGTATTATATACACCTCGCGTATAATCTTCCGGCACATCCTGACAAAAATCACTGTCCATCGTCAAATGATCTCCTACAATCACAATCGTGGTATTCTCATAAAATGGCTGTGCTTTCAACCAGTTCACAAAATCCACGACCTGTCTGCTAGCGCAGGACATCACGTTTGCATACTGATTGCCCGGATGTTCATCCTGGCACAGATCACAAACATATCCATCTTCAAAATGGGTGTCAACAGTCAGCATCGTAAAGTTAAATGGTTGTCCGCTGTTAGCCAGATTTGTTACTTCCCGCCTTGCAAAATCGTACAATTTATGATCCTCATATCCCCACCACACTCGATAATCCGGAGGTATGAGACCGTTTTGCTGAGCGTAGAGCAAATCTTTCACTTCATAATTTCCATGTCCCTCAAAATACTGTTTTCTTCCGGCAAACTCCCCTTCTGAGCCAAACATAACAACCTGTTTGTAGCCTTGTACCGCTAACATATCACCCAGAACAGTTGCTCCCGGAAGCACTTGCACATCTTCCTGTATATTCTCCGCGCGTAGCTTTACCTTCAGCGGCAACCCGGATGTCTGCGCCACCATAGCTCCCATTGTCCACGTGGCACCATCAGAAGGAATCAGACCGCCCAGCATATCGCCCGTCGAAAAATTAACGTTTTCCATTGCCAGCTGCGTCATCTCCGGAATATCATTTTCTGCAAAAGCGCCGCCTACATCTGTTGAAGCGTACGTGGATTCCATGGACTCCATAAAAATGTACACCAGATTTCTCTTCTGCTCGGGAAATGTAACCGGAACCAACGCCGGATCCATATAATTCTCCTGCAAAAACATCGAGATCGTATCCTGATTTTCCAGATATTCTCCAACATCCAGTTCATTCCACACCATCTGTCCGGATGATACAATCAGTGCCATCGAACCTGCAACCGCTCCAATCTGTACCACCCATTTTGTAATCTTTGTTTTTCGCACCATTACGATTACCAATACCACAAAAAACACTGCCATCACTGCGGCCGGTATACAAGTCTCTACAAAATCCCAGAGTACCTCATGACTGGTGCCCTGGATTGGTGTCTTTAACTGAGCGACAAGCTCCTCCATAGACAGATTTGTCCATGTCGCCAGCATCCAGTTTGCCGCTTCATGAAGCAAGATTGCCAGAAATGAGAACAACACTGCTAACATACACAGCAGCACTTTCATCACAATCTGAATCACCTTTATCATGTTTCCCAGACGAACGATCCCGATATTCACTTTCAACTGTTCTTCCGTTATATCCGTCAGATTCTTCTGCTCTTTTTGCGCCCCTCTGTCTAACTCATTTTTCGGCCTCTTTCTGCGCTTTTTCTTTAACTCCTGCAATCTTATGTCCTCTCCTTAATTCCAACTTTTATACTGACCACTTTTACGCGGCAAAAGGGAACGCAACCTGATTTGCTGCGTCCTCTCTCTTATTTTTTATTTCAGAATAACTTTTTCGGATAAACTCCCGCATGAATCAAAGCCTGCAATTCCGAAACAACGGAATCCTTATCTTCTTTATAAGTCACACCAAACCATTTATCTTTTGATGTCAACACTTTTACTGCAAGCTTTTTCTCCGCCAAAAGATCACCAATGATCGTCGGCAGTAAATATTCTGCTTTCAAGTTATCTGCCGGGGTATTTGCTACAAATGTCTCAAATCCACTTTCCAGAATCTGGAAGAACTCTGGCGTAAGTCCCCACATATTCATGGAAACGCTGGATTCAATATCGATTGGAATGTACTCTTCTCTCTTGTGAACGGCTGCTCCGCTCTCATATTTCTCAATATTGGACGTCTCCACAATATCTGCAAGATATCCGTTTTCATTTACTTTACAGACTCCGCGTGTTACCCCGCCGTTATCACTCAGTGTATTTTTCAAAACAAAGCTGACCATACAGATCTCATCCTTTGATGTTGTCTCTCTTGTAAGGTACTCGTACGCTTCCACATATGCCTGCTTTCCATAGTAATCATCTGCATTAATGACCAGAAACGGACTGTCTACAACATCCTTACAGCAGAGAATTGCCTGTCCGGTTCCCCATGCTTTGTGCGACCTGAAAAACGTTCCCGATACGCCTGCGGAATATCATCTACCTCCTGATATGCGTAAGCAACCTCTACAACCTTTTCAATCCGGTTTCCGATCACTTCTTTAAAATCTTTTTCCAGATCCTTTCTGATTACAAATACAACCTTATCAAATCCGGCTTCCATTGCATCATAAATGGAGTAATCCATAATAATCTCTCCGTTTGGTCCCACCGGTTCCAGCTGTTTGATTCCGCCGCCAAATCTGCTTCCAATCCCTGCCGCCATTACGACTAATGTTGCTTTGTTCATGTTTTTCTCCTTTGCTCTGTAACCTTTATTCTCCCAGTCCATCCTCAATGATCCTGATCATCTCTGCAAGAGCTGCTGTCTCATCCGAGCCTTCACAGATCACTTCGATCTCATCTCCGCTTTTGATACATGCCCCAAGTACACTCAGTACACTTTTTGCATTGGCAGTGACCTCCTCATTTCGAGCCTGCTTTCTGACCGTGATCTTACTTGCAAACTGCATTGCTGTTTTGCAGAATAATCCTGCCGGACGTAAATGCAGTCCTGTAGGATTCTTGATTTTTGTCTTTCCACTGACCATTTTATGTCTCCTCCCTTATTTTTCCGATTTCTCCTGTGTACTGTCAGATTTCTTATCGGCTTTCTGATCTGTTTCATCTTCCTTTTCTGTCAGCTTTACTTTTATTGTAGGCTGTTTTTCCAATTCTACTCCGTCAGGCACTTCAATCGATACCGGAACCTCATACTCTCCTGTAGATTTACAGTCCTGCAGATCAATCGAAACTGCATTTGTAATATCCAGCTGATCAAGTGTTGTCTGTTCTCCGATAAACTTCAATTCGATCACTTCATCTGATTCAAACGTAAGCTCATATTTGTCTTTCAGATTATTAACCTGAATTCCTTCTACCGGGAATTCTATAATCCTGGAACCCTCCTTCTCAATCATAACAGTGATCAAAATCGTATTGGCATTCTCATCCACCAGTTTGATTCCCTCCGGAAGATACTGCGTGATATCCACTGTCTTTTCTACTTTTTTAGTAGCATCACTGACATCAATTTCCGATGTCGGAATTTCTATCTCCGATATCGTATCCAGCATCTCTTTTGTACCGCTGACTTGTATTGTCTGCGGCTCACAGGTCCATCCTGTGCAAATATAATTCTCTTTCAGATTCTCCGGCTGCTGATATGTAATCGGTACATCTTTTGTATTCAGCATCTGGATCTCTACCTGAATTCCCTTCTCCGTGTTCAGGTTATTGCTCAACTTGCTCTGATCCACAATATTGCCCTGACTGTCATAAAGTACCAGATTTCCCTGAACAGTTCCCGAATCTGCGCGTCCCGTTACATCCACTTTAACCACTGCTTTTTCAATGCTTTCTACAAGCGGTTCTGAGCCTTTGATCGTAATCTTTTCAGGATTTACAGTCATGTTGCCAATGATACATCCATTCTGCGGCGTTCCTGACACACTGACTGTCAAAGGAAATACCTTCTGTTTGACATCATTGATCTCCACTACCAGGTTATTCGGCGAAGCTCAGCTTTACACTCACTGCTATATCGCTTTACAGAAACTTTGATCGGGATCAGACTGTTGATCTGCATTTCCTGCATGTCAGCAACCGCGCTGAAATCTGAAGATGTCAGTTTCTCCAGTATTTCACGCTTTGCCGTCACTTTTACACTTACATTCTCTGTCCCATCCAAAATCTGATACATTTTTCCTTTACTTTTTACAACCTGCTCGTTTTTTACTTCCACCGGAATATTATCAAACGTCTGTGTGTCAACAGGATCATCAATGTTTATCACGATCAGCCACAGAAATACAGCGAAGAACAGGGCAATCACTTTCAAGCTCAGATTTTCCATGTATTTATGCTTTTTCATTCCTGCGCCATCCTTTCCATTTTTTTGCTTTCTTCTCTGCTGATCTGTACTGAATCCGATTCAGTCGTTCTGTAAGCCTCTCCTTTGACACTCCTCTCTCTAATTGTCCGCCCATTGCAACAGATACCTGACCTGTCTCTTCCGAAACTGCGATCACCAGCGCATCACAGACCTCACTCATTCCGAGCGCCGCTCTGTGTCTTGTTCCCAGTTCTTTGCTGATCTGCATATTATCTGAAAGAGGAAGGTAACACGTTGCTGAGGTAATCCGATTTCCCCGTATGATCACTGCTCCGTCATGAAGCGGTGTGTTATGCTCAAATATATTGACCAATACCTGTGAAGAGATCTTGCAATCCAGTTCAATTCCCGTCACCTCATACTCTGTCAGATGAATCGCCTGCTCTACAACGATCAACGCTCCTGTGCAGACACTGCCCATCTCAAAGCATGCGCGCACGATCCGTCTCGGGTTTCATCGGAAAAGCGCTGATTTTCTTTGCTTTTATCAAAAAGAGTAACATTCGTAAGAAAATTCTTTTCGCCCAGCTTTTCAAGAGCTCTTCTAAGTTCCGGCTGGAACACGACAACTGCCGCTATTGCAAGTACGCTGATCGACTCCTTTGCCACAAATAAAATCGTATGCATCTTAAAGATCGCGGCAAGCAAAAAGAATGCCCCCAGCATGATCATCCTTTTAAGAGCATCCACGCTTTTGTATTCTTGATCCACAGCATGATCTCATACACGATCACTGTAATGATCAATATCTCTATCACATCTGTCAGGTGTACCGTTGGAAAGTATAAACCATTTATGTAATTGTTTAAAAAAATTCTGATCCGGTCTCCCATCCAGTCACCTCCTCATCCTATTCTCCAGAACCAGGTTTCTTGGTCCACAAATCTCCAAGACTTTTTGTAAGACTCAAGTCATCCTCCGGCTCGTTCTGATTCTGTCTCAATTCTTCATTTAAACTTTGCGTCAGCAGAAGCTCATCTACATTTTTCTCCAGATCTGCTTCCTGGATCTGGCTCGTATCAATCGCCACCGTTTCCTGAACCATCGGCTCCGGCTTCAGATTTACTGCTGCTTTTGCTTCCTTTGGCTGTTCTTCATGAGGCTCTGTAATATGCTTCACCTGTTTTTCAGGTAATGTAACCCCTACTTTCGGCACCGCTTTTACATAGTAGTAATACTCATCGTCCTCAAACTGTAATGTCTCTGTTCTTGAATAATCCACAGAAAGGAAGAAAAATTCTGCTATCAGACCTGCTGCTACTGTCACCACAAGATCCAGTAAAATAAAACTTGCCTGGAAGGAAACATCCAATGTCATACAGCCTGACACCTGAAGCACTGCCGCCACGATTGCTCCCGCAACGGAAGCTGTCTTCCACGCATGACTGATGCCTCTTGTTCTCACCCCATATACTACCATCATCGCCAGGAGCAGAACAACTACCATCATCCACATCTCTTTGTTGGCCAGTATCTGTTTTGTAAATACCATGATTCCATCCAGAAGTTCTTTTACCCCTCCGCTCTGAAATGCCGATGCCGTCAGCTTTACTGTGTGGAGCATATAATAAACAATCGTCCCCAGCATCATCGAAACTGCAAATGAAGGCGCTCCGAGCAACCCAAATACAACCGGGATCACATATGGGACCTTCAGAGCAACTGCTACTGCCGCCACTACCACCAGCCATGATTTTTTAGGTGTAAATCTTACATAAAAAATATACATCACCAGAAAAATTGCCAGACATAATCCCGCTACCGGCAAAGACAGTGCATACAGATGTACCAGAACAAGCAGGGCTGCTACAAGTGCCAGCATCCCGACCGGAAGAAAGGCCGTAACAGCAGCAAGACCAACTGTACAAACTGTAGAGGATAATGCTTTCATAAATCCTATATTGGAATTGATCAGTCCGAATACACATAATCCCAACACGAACTGCAGTATCTTTACAATATAAAAAGAATATCTGGCATAAATTTTTTCTATCTGATCCTTCCATACAAGTAATGTGCTCATATTATTTTTTCTCCTTCATGTTTATCTTTTCAAGACGGGACAGATCCCGATAATATTTTTTCACATGCTGCTTGGCAAGATTGTGTTTTCTCTTGTAGAACATCCTTGCACCGGTACAATAAAGAATCAAAAGAATCAGATAACCGCCTACTGCCGTTCCCATCAAGAGAAGAAGCTTTAGTATCGTAAGCTTTTCCAGAATCTGCTCCAACGTGCAGAATGCGATCAGTGCCGCTACGATTGCATAACCGATGGTAAACCAGATTGCCGTAGCCCACACATTCATACTCACATAATCCTTTTTATAATAACTGCTGATTTTCAGATCCTCTTCTGCTCCCTGCTTTTCATAAGAAGCCATCTTGATCATCAATCGTATTTTTCTTTTATCCAACATGTTTCCACCTCGATCCATTGCCTTTTAAACATCATTTTTAGTATATCATACTGTCAGAGTCCTTGTCCAATGCTTATGGTCAAAAAATATACTTTTTGTGCTCCTGCATTTTTCAACACCTTTGCCACTCTGTGTATGGTATTTCCGGTTGTATAAATATCATCGATGACCAGCACACATTTTTTCGGAATCCAGGATTTTGTGACACCAAATGCTCCTTTTAGATTTCGAATCCTGTCTCTGCTCCCAAGCACTTTCTGAGGTCGCGTTTTCTGAATTCTTTTTACTGCATCTTTGTTCACGGGAAGATCCAGCCTTTTCCCAAGTTCTTCCGCCAGAATTTGTGCCTGATTGTAACCTCTTATCCTCTGTCTGGATCTGTGAAGCGGAACTGGTATAATTTCTTCTATTTTCCATTGTTTCACAGCATCTCCTAATTCTGCAGCCATTTCCGCAGCAAAAATTTCTCCATAACATCTTCTGTTTTTGTATTTAAATCTGTAAATTCCCTGCGAAACCGGTGCTTTATGCACCCAGATACTCTTCCCGGCTTCAAAGGCATACTTCTTTTTTTGGCAATCACGGCAGTACTCCTGCTCTTCCTTTCTCAATGGCTTTCCGCATTTCATGCATCTTGGCTGACGGATATACACGATCTTTTCTTTACAGGAAGGACAGATTCCATACTTGTATACATTTTCGCAAAATGGACAAACTGAAGGGTACAACAGCTCTAAAACTCTTGTATACGCTCGTCCAAACTTGTGTATCGTTCCTGTTCGTTTTTGTTTTTTATCATTTCCTGAAATGTATCTTCACTCCCACTATCGTTAAACATTTTTTTGCCCTTGTCACTGCTGTATACAATAAATTCCGATTATATAACAGCTTTGGTCCCGGAAGCAGCGGAATTACCACCGCCGGATATTCGCTTCCCTGGGATTTGTGAACCGTGATCGCATACGCCAGTTCCAGTTCATCCAACAGCTCAAACGGATATTCTACCTGTCGCTTCTCATCATACTCAACAGTCAGAGTTTCTTTATAGGAGCTGATCTCCCGGATGATTCCCATATCCCCATTGAAAATCCCCATTCCTTTATCTACCGTCACCCCATACTTTGTACAAACTTCCCACTCCAGCTGATAATTATTCTTGATCTGCATCACTTTATCACCGGTACGGAAAATCCTTCCGTTTGCTTCCTTTTCTTCCTTCTTCGGATCCGGAGGATTTAAATATCTCTGCAAAATCACATTCAGACGCTCTACTCCAAGCAGACCTTTTCTTGTCGGTGTCATCACCTGAATATCAAACGGAGATGCATCCACATATTTCGGAAGTTTCTTCTGGATCAGTGTGATCACAACTCCTATGATCACATCCGCCTCCTGCCGCTTCAGGAAAAAGAAATCACGACTTTTGTTATTTATGATCACGCGCTCACCCGCATTAATCTTATGCGCATTCAGTACGATATCACTTTCTCCCGCCTGACGGAAAATCTTTGTCAGTGTAACCACATGAAATTTATTCGATGCAATCGTATCTTTTAATACACTTCCCGGTCCTACCGACGGCAGCTGATTGACATCCCCCACCAAAATCAATCTTGTTCCGGGCACAACTGCTGTAAGGAGTGCATGCATCAAGGTCAGATCTACCATGGACATTTCATCAATGATCAGCACATCTGTTTCCAGTGGATTGTCGCGATTTCTTAAAAATCCATTGACATTTCCTTCTTCTTCTGGATTTCCGCTGACTTCAAGCAGACGATGAATCGTCTGCGCTTCATAACCTGTCGCTTCTGTCATGCGCTTTGCTGCACGCCCTGTCGGCGCTGCCAGAAGAATACCCATCCCCTCGCTCTCAAAAAACTGAATCATGGTGTTGATTGTTGTTGTCTTTCCGGTTCCGGGTCCTCCTGTCAGGATCAAAAGTCCATGCTTGATCGATTCGATCACCGCCTGATGTTGCATTGGATCCAGTGAAATCTGTTCCAGCTCCTCCACTTTTCGCAGTCGTTTTTCCATCATATCTTCCGGCATCGCGCAGTCAATATCCAGATCATTCAGCATACGGGCAACATTCAGTTCCATATAATAAAAGCGGGACGGGTAGATACGGACCTCTCCTTCTATTTCTTTCATAACTGTCTTTCGTTCCATGCAAAGATCCATGATATATTTTTCAATTCCTTCAATCTCAACACCAAGAAGCCTGGAGGTCCTTACCTCTAAAACATTCTTCGGCAAATATACATGTCCTTCTGTCATGGACTGCTGAAGCACATAAAAAATCCCGCTTTGGATCCGGAAATCAGAGTCTGTATGTATTCCAATCTTTGCCGCAATCTCATCCGCAGTTTTAAACCCAACACCTTCGATATCATCCGCAAGTTTGTAAGGATTGGTTTCCAGGATCTCATACACTTTACTGCCATACTTCTGATAGATTTTTGCTGCCAGTGCTGTACTGATTCCAAAGTTCTGTAAATAAATCATCACTTTGCGCATTCCTTTTTTCTCATCCACCTGCAGCGCGATCTCCCTTGCTTTGCGTTCGCTGATTCCATTCACTTCTGCAAGCCGTTCCGGCTCTTCTTCTATAATACGAAAGGTGTCTGTTTTAAACTTCCTTACAATTCTTCCTGCCAGAGCTGCACCGACTCCTTTGATCGCACCGGAACCAAGATACCGCTCTATGGAGATCAGATCTTCCGGTTCCTTCATCTCGTAAGACTGATTTTCAACTGGCTTCCGTAAATATTGTGATTCACATAATCTCCCTTAATTTCCAGGCGCTCTCCTTCGCTGATAAAATTCAGGTTCCTACACAGGTTACTTCGCCCGCTTCACTTTCCAGCTGAAATACTGTATATCCATTTTCTTCATTGCGAAACACAATATGTTCCACGTATCCTGTTACAATCTCCACTTCTTCCTCCCATTTTATGCAGCCTCAACATTGTATACATGTATTCTTGCATATTTTTTCTGTTTAACAGTCCTACAATAGAAGACAGACTCCCCCGACATACAGAATCTTCATTCTGTTGCCGAAGCAGCCTGTCCCATCCTGATTTCTTCTCAGAAATCCTTCCTGCCACTCATAAATTCCACAAACTGTCCGGTTCCGATCGCTACTACTTTCATCGGATCTTCTGCCGTCATTGTATTGATACCTGTCTTTTCCTCTATCAGCTCTTCCAGACCTCGCAGCATTGCACCACCGCCAGTCAGAACAATCCCCCGATCCAGAATGTCGGCAGACAGCTCCGGCGGAGTCTGTTCCAATACCGAAACAACCGCTTCCACAATCTTCCCTGATGTCTCGCGAAGTGCTTCTTCTGTCTCCGAGGAAGTCACTGTTACCGTCTTTGGAAGCCCTGTCACCAGATTCCTCCCTCTGACCTCCATACTCTCTTCCTCAATCAGAGGATATGTCGTGCCGACTTTGATCTTAATATCTTCAGCAGTCCGCTCCCCGATCAGAAGGTTATGCTTTTTCCGCATATACCGTACAATTGCTTCATCAAAATCATCCCCGGCAATTTTAATCGAGGTATGCACGACCGCGCCACCCAGCGAAATTACAGCAATATCTGCAGTCCCGCCTCCAATATCCACGATCATATTACCACATGGCTTTCCGATATCTATTCCTGCTCCGATTGCTGCTGCCACCGGCTCTTCAATGAGATGTACTTCTCTTGCTCCTGCCGCAAACGCAGCTTCTTCTACAGCTCTTTTTTCTACTTCTGTCACACCGCTCGGTACACAAATGCTGATTCTTGGCTTCTTAAACGTTCTTTTTCCGATTGCTTTTCTTACAAAGTACTGAATCATCTTTTCAGTTACTGTATAATCTGAGATCACACCCTGCCTGAGAGGACGTACTGCTACAATATTGCCCGGTGTTCTGCCTAACATCAGCCGTGCTTCCTCTCCGATCGCTCTTATTACATTCGTATCTCTGTCAAACGCTACTACAGATGGTTCTTTTAAAACAACCCCTTTTCCTTTCACGTATACAAGAACACTTGCGGTTCCCAAATCTATTCCGATATCTACAGCCATCTTTTCTCCTCCAGCCTTACAAATTCTTTTTCCCCTCTTTTGTATTTCTCTAGTTCATTTATAATCTGTCTTATCTTCGGCTTCAGATACTCGCATAGTTAAGTATAATAAATTAT
>ENA-OQBT01000152-OQBT01000152.1-human-gut-metagenome-genome-assembly--contig:-NODE-152-length-47690-cov-4.621113_pt1 | contig 47690 bp, 62 predicted proteins | sample MGYA00242749_ERZ504557 | MGnify/ENA primary metagenome ERZ504557 (study PRJEB26092, sample SAMD00036243) | human gut metagenome | host: Homo sapiens | study: EMG produced TPA metagenomics assembly of...
GCCGGCCGCGTGGCCATCATCGGCGTGTGGCCCGGGCCGGCATGGCAGCTGGCGCGGGAACTGGCCGGCCTCGATTACGATGTGACCATCTTTGAAGCCGCTTCCCAGCCAGGCGGTACCATGACCTATGGCATCCCGACTTTCCGGCTCCATAAAGAATTATTGCAGCGCGAAGCCCAGGCCCTGACGGCCATGGGCGTCACTATCGAATACAATGTCAAAATCGGTGTCGATAAGTCTTTGGTAGAACTGAAGGAAGCTTTCGATGCCGTCTTCATCGCCATTGGGACGATGAATGCCTGGAATCTCGGCGTCGATAACGATACTATCGATGGCGTCGTCGATGCCGAACAGTTCCTGCGCGACGTCCAGCGCGTCCAGAACGGGGAAGTGGCCTTGGAAGACCTGCCCGTCCAGAAGGGCGACCAGGTCATCGTCGTCGGTGCCGGCAACGTCGCCATCGATGCCGCCCGCACATCGTTGCGCCTAGGGGCAGACGTCAAGATCGTCTATCGCCGGGCCGAAAAGAACATGAAATGCCTGCCGTCGGAATATGAAGAAGCCAAGGCCGATGGCGTCCAGTTCCAGTTCTACTCGGCACCGAAAGCCGTCGTCGGGACGGACCATGTAGAAGGCCTGAAATATGAAAAACAGCAGATCCTCGAAGATGCCACCATGGTGCCGACGGGCGAATTCGGCGTCGTTCCGGCTAATAAGATCATCGCCGCTATCGGCAACAAACCGGAACTGCCCATCGTCAAAGCCCTCGGTGTCGACGCCAATGACGATGCTACATCGCCGTCAAGGACCTGCCTTACGGCATGACCAGCCAAGAAGGTGTCTTTGCCGCCGGTGATATCGTCCACAAACCGCAGACCGTCGTCCTGGCCATGCGTGAAGGACGCAAGACCGCTGCCGGCATCGACCAGTACCTGAAGGCTAAGAAAGTCATGACTGCTGCTAAGGCATAGGAGGCCGCCATGAGTGAATTGACACAACAGATCTTAAAAGCCAATGAACGTTTCGTCAAACAGTCCCTGTCCCAGGGCGGCTTCGATGAGGTCAGCAAGTATCCCAGCCGCAACCTGGCTGTCCTGACTTGCATGGATACGCGCCTTTTGAGCTTCCTCGAACCGGCTATGGGCCTCGTTCGGGGGGAAGCTAAACTCATCAAGGTCGCCGGCAATACGGCCTTTGAAGATTTTGACAGCGTCATCGGCAGCCTCATGGTCGCCGTTTACGAATTACATGTCCACGACATTATCGTCATGGGCCATGACGACTGCGGCATGCTCAAGACGACGGCAGACAGCCTGTGCCGTCACATGGCAGAAGAAGGCATCTCTGACGCGGCTATTGCTGCTGTCCGGCCCAAGCTGGAACAATGGGCCGACCCCATTACCGATATCGATGCGTCCGTCTGTGATACGGTCCGCCGCCTGCGGGCCAATCCCTACTTGCCTTCATCCCTTACGATTTATGGTATGGTCATCCATCCGCACACCGGTGAAATCCGAGTCGTCGACGATGGAGAAGGCCAGAAATAGGAGGTATTATGAGTCTTGTCACACAACGAATGAAAGACCATGCCGCTGTCCTCGAAGCGACGATGGATTTGATTCCGGATATTGAAAAAGCCGGGGCCTTGTTCAAAGAGGCCCTGGCTTCGGGCCACAAAATCCTATTTTGTGGCAATGGCGGCAGTGCTGCCGATTCTCAGCATTTAGCCGCAGAAATCGTCGGCCGCTTCCAGAAAGAACGGCGGCCGTTCCCGGCTCTGGCTTTGACTGTCGATACGTCGATTTTGACGGCTGTCGGCAATGATTACGGCTTCGACACGGTCTTTGCCCGTCAGGTCCGGGCTTTAGGTGAAAAGGGCGATATCCTGGTCGGCATTTCTACGTCCGGCAACAGCCAGAATGTCTTGGAAGCCATCGAGGCAGCCCGCGAAAAAGGCCTCACTGTCATCGGCATGACCGCCTATGGCGGCGGTAAGATGAAGGAGGCCTGTGATATCTGCCTGTCTGTACCGGCAAAAGTGACGGCACGGGCTCAAGAAATGCATATTATGATCGGTCATATCCTCTGCGAAATCGCTGAAGAAGATATGTAATCAGCCGACGATTTGCTGGAACTGTTTGTTGTTCCGGATTTTATCGAAATGGCTCTGTGTCCGGGCTGCCTGACGGACGTCTTCGCCGCCCAGGTCGATGGCCTGTTTCAGATAAGGCAGAGCCTGGTCGGCTTTGCCCAGGTCGCCGTAGATGGTGGCGATACCGTAGTAACTCCAGGTATTGCCCGGGTCGGCGGCGATGACGTTCTTGAAATACGTCAGGGCTTTATCGTATTGGCCGTCTATTTTATAGGCCAAGGCCAGGTTGTAGAACGAAGCGACGTCTTTCGGGGCTATTTTCAGCGCTTTTTCAATGAGCTCGATGCCCTGGGCGACGTCGTTTTTGCTGCCCGTACTGTTGCCGCGCATGGCTAAGGTGACGCCTTTATTGCTCAAGGCCTGGTAATTATGAGCGTCCATAGAAAGGGCTTTGTCGAAGTCGCTGATGGCTCCGGCATAATCGCCAGCCTGGTATTTTTTCAGGCCTTCGTCACTATAGGCTTGCGAATCGGCCTGGATAACCGGTGCCGTCGAAGTCTGTACTTCTTGTGCCGCCGGTGCCGGCTGAGACGATGATGGCTGCGTACTGCATCCGCCGCTCCCGGCAGCTAATGCCAGCAGGAGCAGGATGGCCAAGTGTTTGTTCTTCATGTTCGTTCTCCTGTTCGTCAAATGGAAAATCCTATGAAACATATCATCAAAAAAGGGGACATCATCCTCATCATCACGCTGCTCGTCTTATCTTTCATCCCGGAAGGCCTCTTTTACCTGACCGGCAATGATGCGTCGATAGACCGGACGTATGCCGTCATCCAAGTCGATGGCAAAGTCTATAAGGAAGTACCCTTGTCAGGCCACCATGGGACCGATATGATTTCTATCGATACCGATAAAGGCCACAACCTGGTCGTCATCCAAGACGAGAGCGTCGGCATTACCGAAGCCGATTGTCCCGATAAAATCTGCATCAGTGAAGGCTTTGTCAGCAAGCCCGGTGCGACCGTCGTCTGCCTGCCGCACAAGGTGTTAGTCGAAGTGAAGTCTGCCGGCGGGGACGAACCCGATGTCATTCCGGCCCATTAGAGGTAGGTAGCTTATGAAAAAGACATTCCACATCATTATCCTGGGCTTGTTCATTGCCCAGTCCCTGGTCTTATATATCGTCGAAGGGATGCTGCCTGTGCCTTCATCGCACCAGGGCGAAACTGGGGCTGGCCAATCTGATTACGGTCATCGCTCTCTATGCCCTGCCGCGCAAGCGCGACGTCTGCCTCATCCTGCTCGTGCGCATCATCCTGGCTACGGCCTTTGGCGGCGGCATCAACGCTTTCCTGTACAGTGTCGTCCGGGCCGCTTCAGCTGGGGGCCATGATGGTCCTGCAGAAAACGGGGAAATTCTCTATCATCGGCGTCAGCACAGCCGGCGGTATTTTCCATAACCTGGGGCAGGTCATCGTGGCATCCCTGGTCGTAGAAAATATCAAGATCATGCTTTATCTGCCGGTCCTGGCCATCGCCGGTACCGGTACGGGCATCCTCATCGGCATTACGGCCATCTTCACCTTGCGCCATCTGAAGAAACTGCCCATTTACCGTCGCATGCAGGAAGGTGATTAATTAATCCGGATAGAGTCCAAGACTTCGTCGGCCAGTTTTACTTTATCTTCTTTGCTGCCATCGCAGGCTACGACGACGATCCACGTGGCCGGTCCGTCGGCAAAGCCGATGAGGCGGGCGCGCATGGATTTATCTTCGTACGTGAAGGTAAAGTCCTGGACGACGGCGTGCTGGCCGCTGACCGTCGTCGTGTCCTGGCTGACCGAGACGTTCTTAGCGTCGATTTTCGACAATACGGCGCCGGCTGCGGCTTCAGCCGTCTGATTGAGGCGCTGGCTGATGGCCTGGCCCTGGCTGATGTGCAGGTCGTCGTACATCTGCTGGGTATCGATGCTGTTGGTATAGATGGCGACATACAGGCCGCTGTCTATTTCCCCGTACAGACGGCTGCCCTTGAAATAGCGCTGCGTAAGCGGGTCGACAGGGACGGGGAAGTCGAGTTTTTGCGGATTTCCGGGAAGTTTCACCGTAATGGACGAGCCCATGCCGTCGATGCGCTTTTCTTTCAGGGTAATCGTATAGCAGGCCGTCAGGCTCAAGGTCAGGATGACCAGGAAGAGGGCCAATAAAAAGGAACGGATTCGGGTATGAGTCATAGTACACCTCACTAGTGTTATTTAAAAGGTAAATATCCCCAGGATACGAGCAGATAAAATGCCGGATAGAGGATAAGGATATAGAGGATTTGTGTCGTAATGAAAGGCGCCATGGCCAGATTGACATTTAAATCGTAGAGTCGTTCTGTAATTAAGGCATTGATGGCACAAGGCGTGCCCATGACGATGATGATGGTCCCAAGGAGGACCGGGTCTGACGTAAAGCAGAGAGCCAGGCCATACGATGCCAACGGCGTCAGGATCATCTTTATCGGGATCAGGTCTAACGTCTTCCGGGCGTAGTCCTTGAAATGGGAAAAATCAATGAGATACCCGACGGGAATGAGGGCTACCCAGGCGCTGACATGGATGAGGGCCTGGAAAATCGTCGTTCCCGCAGCGGGTCTGGGAATCCCGGCAGCATGCAAGGCTGTGCCGATGACTAAGGCTACGACGGACAGCTGGTTCCAGTTGATGAAGATGGATTTCCAATTATCTTTGAAAAAGACGAAAAAGTTATGGTCTTTCCCGCCGTGCTGATAGTAGTATCCCATAGGGAAAAGGATGAAGAACATGAGCAAGTTCTGGAATACGCCGATAATCTGGACGTAGGCATAGGACATTTCCCCGTAGAGAATGTAACTGCACAGGCCGCCGAGCGTCCCGGTATTGGCCGGGATGGCGGCGATGAGATAGCTGCCGCGGTCGACAAAGGATGAGAATTTGCGCTGCCGCCCCAGTAAGAGGACGACCGCCAGGGGCAGGAGGCCGTTGAAAAAGGCAAAGAACGGCAGACTCAGTAAATCGGTCCGCATGGGCAGGACCCAGAAGCTGAGCAGGGTCAAGGCGGTCATGATGACGATGATGTTGAAGCGGATGAGCCAGTTCGACTGTTCCGGCGTCAGCCAGCGCCGCTGTTTGGCGGCATAGCCGGCTAGCATGGGCAGGATGATGTCTGTAAAAATATAAATCATCCGGAGTGTCGTATCTTCCATGGTGTCCTCTTTACTTGCGGGCAGCGCGGAAGGCGTCGGCCAGGGAGAAGGTCAGCGGTTCTGCCGGCTTGGTGGCGTCGATGATAGGCTGCATGATGTCGCGAAACTCTTCTTTCTTCTTCGATAAGACATAGAGCTTGGATGTGTTGCGGGCGTCCCAGAGGGCGTCGTGCATCTGGCCGTCGAAGGTTTCGCCCAGGGTACTGACGGCCTTGTCCAGGGAAATGACTTTGTCCAGGCCCAGGAGATTGCAGTAAATCTGCTGGAAATTCTGCCAGTGGTCGAGCATCCAGCGGACGCGGTCGTCGTGTTCGTCGATTTCCTTGAGGCGGAGTTCGCAGTCCAGCTGGCGCCAGTCGTTTTCGCTCCAGGCGAACATTTCGTAGGCATTGGGGCAGCCTTCGTTGCACCAGGTCAGGAAATGGTCGAAGGCCTGGCGGAAATGGGGCTTCCCGGCCAGCATTTCCATAGTGATTCCCGTCAATTCCTGACAGGTCTGGTTCATGGCTGTCGTATATTCGGGCAGCACATATTCTTTATACGACGAGATTTCCTTCCCGTCTTCGTCTATCTTGACAGCACCGATTTCGATGATTTCACCCTTGCAGATGCGGCGCGCTTCCTTCTGGTCCCGGCCGATAGGGTTCATCTCGAAATCGACAAATACGGCTTTCATAATAAAAAAGTGTCTCCTTTCTGAATCTGATGGACAACCCCTATTATACCATAAGTAAAGGGCTTGTCGCACGTGCGACAAGCCCTTTTGAGATGAATCAGGCGGGCCGCCCTTTGGGCGGCCCCTACGAGTCATGAGCCATTAAAATGCCGGCAGGATAGTTCCCTGGAAGTGTTCTTCGATGAATTTCTTGATCGGTTCCGACTGGTAGATTTCTAAGACTTTCTTGTATGTTTCGTTGTTTTCGTCGCCCTGACGGACTGCCATGACGTTAGCATACGGCGAATCCTTCGATTCGAGAGGATCGAATCCTTCTGCGGATTCAAGCCAGCCGGGATGGCGTAGTTGGTGTTGACGCAAGCCAGGTCCGTGTCGTCGAGGGAACGGGGAATCTGAGCGGCATCGAGTTCGACGAACTGGAGGTTCTTGGGATTTTCTGTGATATCCGTAACCGAAGCGTCGACGGAGTTGCCGTTCTTCAACTTGATCAGGCCGGCTGCTGGATCAGGAGCAGGGCGCGGGCCCCGTTGGTCGGGTCGTTCGGGATGGTGACTTTGGCACCGTCGGCGACATCTTTGATGTCTTTATATTTGTGCGAGTAAACAGCCATGGGCAGGATGATGGTCTTGCCGATAGACGTGATCTTCAGGCCTTGTTTCTTGACGACGTTGTCCATGTACGGCTGGTGCTGCATGGAGTTCATGTCCAGGTCGCCTTCGGCCAGGGCCTTGTTCGGCTGGACATAGTCGTTAAATTCGACGACTTTGATGGTGATACCCTGTTTAGCTGCTTCTTTTGCGACTTCTTCCATGACTTCCGCGTGGGGACCGGCAGTGACGCCCATCTTGATTTCTTTTTTATCACCGGAAGCACCGGAATTGGAAGACGAACCGCAGCCGGCGGCAAAGAGGCACGTCGTCGTGATGAGGACGGCGGCGAAGAGTTTTTTTACTGTTGCATTCATGTAATCATTTCCTTTCTGGATGACGAATATAAGGGCTTGCCGGTCAAAAAGAAAAGCCGTCATACAGATGACGGCTCAATTTGCGATTCGTTCATCTGCCGGTATATACCGCTGGACTTGGCACCTATCCCGATAGGGGGTTGCCGCAGCGTCATCGGGCCATTCCCTCGACTGCTCTTGATGAAAGACAATGTTTTGTTGTTGGTGTACATGTTATCACTTGGCGGGGAATCTGTCAAGAAATTTTTGACAATCCTGCGCTTCTTGAGAAAAATTTCTTTTTATGTTATAATAAGAAAACTCATCGGAGGCTTATACTCGTATGGTATAGAGCCGGATAAGATGTCACTTCAGTCCTGTAGCGGAGGAAGGGCGTGTACGTAAACACGTTCTTCGATAAAGTTGCAGGCCTGGGTGGTTTCTTATCCGGCTTTTTTGTTGTGAGGTGATGGAATGCTGAATAAACGAGATATCCTTTGGCAGATTTACAGTGCCAAAGCCTTTTACTTCCTTGGCGGCTTCGGTTTTACATCATGGGCATCGCTCATTCCTTTCCTGAAGCGGAAATTGCAGATTCCCGACGACCATCTGGCTTCCTTTTGCTGGCCGTCGGCTTGGGAGCCTAATCATGATGATACTGGCCGGCTCTATTGCCGGGCGCTTAGGCTGCCGCCGCTCTTTGACTGCTGCCGGCCTGTCCATTGCCGTCGTCTTGAACGTTCTCTGCTATGTGCCGGCTTACACTGCGGCGCTGCTGGTGGCAGTTCTCCTCGGTTCCTCCCTGGGGCTGCTCGATGTCGTCGTCAACATCAACGGCATCTTCATTGAACGGAAAGTCCGCAAGCGCCTCATGTCGGGAATGCAGGCCATGTGGTCTTTGGGGAACTTTGCCGGCGCTGCCTTTTTCGCCTGATGCTGCAATTTCGGTTGCCCTGGCAAGGCGTTGCCCTGGCCGGTGCCGTCCTGATTGCCGCCTGTGTCTTCTTCTTTTCGCCCCATCTTCACAGTGAGCGGAATGAAAGCCGTGGCGGCAGCCATTTCGTGCGGCCCAAAGGAACGATTGTCTTCATTGGGCTGATTTGTACGATATCTTTCCTCGTCGAAGGCTCTATCAACGATTGGAGTGGCGTCTTCATGACGACGGAAAAAGGCATCGACATTTCCCAATCCGGCCTGGGTCTGACCTATTCACGGCTTCGGCCTTCCTGTCCCGCCTGACTGGTGATTCCCTGACCATGCATATCGGGCCGCGGCGTCTCCTGGCTTTTTCCCTGCCCATCGCCTTTGTCGGCTTTTTGGGAATCCTGCTCATCGGCGGCGGCCCGTTACTGTTCGCGTCATACGTCCTCATCGGTATCGGCTGCGCCAATACGGTCCCCGTTTTTTACTCCCTCTTGGGGACGCAAAAAGAAATGCCCATCGCCGATGCCGTCGCCGCAGTCAGTACCATCGGCTACATCGGCATCCTCCTGGCACCGGCCGTACTGGGCTTCATCGGCCGTGTCTTCAGCCTGACCATTTCCTTTACCCTGGTCACAGTCCTCTTAATCATCATGACCGTCATGGCCATGCGGCTCTTGAGGGAAAGATAGTTTGTAGCACAGAGTTTGTAGTTTGCAGTTTGTTGTTTGTAGAATAGGCTTTACATTTTTCAACACCCGCTAACCCCTAGCCCCTAGCCACTAACCACTTAAAAAGCGGCTGTCTTCAGACGACAGCCGCTTTTTTATGCATCAATCACTTTCCCCGGATTGAGGATGTCTTTCGGTCCATGGCCCGCTTGATGGTTTTCATGATTTTCAGTTCGCCTTTTGGTGTGAACTGTTCCATGTATTTTAATTTCTTGGCTCCGATGCCGTGTTCGCCGGCCAGGCGGCCGCCGACGCTGTAGCATAGGCGTAGACTTGCTGATGAAATTCTTCGACGTTCTTTTCCCATTCTTCGTCGCTCATGTCCATCTTACAGAGGACGATGTGCAGGTTGCCGTCGCCGATGTGGGCATTGATCTTGACTTCAAAGGGATAGTCCTTGCCGATATCCATGATTTTTTCGATGGTTCCGGCAATTTTATGGACCGGTACGACGACATCGTCCGTGAGGAAGACATTGCTTTGCAGTTCAACCGAGGTCTGGCAGTTGCGGCGCATGTTCCAGACGCGGTCATCCGCTTCCAGGACTTCGGCGGCGCCTGATTCTTCACAGATCGTGCAGACGGCGTCCATCTTGGTGTCCAGTTCATCTTCGTGGAAGGTTTCGACAGTGATGATGACGTAGATACCGTCGTCGTAGTGGGGCATATCCTTGTAATGGCAGTAGTCTGCACAGCCGCGGACGTAGGAATTGTCCATGTATTCGACGCTGGTCGGATCGATGCCGGCTTTCATCAATTTCGGTACCATGTGTAAAGCCTGGCGCGGATCTGTATAGATGGCCAGGACGTCGAAGCGGTACGGCGGCAGGGGAATCAGTTTGACTGTGACTTTGGTGATGATGCCCAACGTCCCTTCACTGCCGATGATGAGCTGTTCCAGGTCGTAGCCGGTCGAGCATTTCTTGAGGATACGGCCACATTCGACGATGTCACCAGTAGGTGTGACGACTTCCAGGCAGTAGACCTGGTCGCGGGTGACGCCGTAGCGGACGGCGCGCAGGCCGCCGGCATTGGTAGCCAGGTTGCCGCCGATGAGGCTGCTTTCGGCGCTGGACGGGTCACCGGCATACATGAGGCCGACTTCTTGGCGGCATTCTGCAAGTCTACCGTGCGGACACCGGCTTCGACGGTCATGTACATGCCTTCTTCATTCAGTTCGAGAATCTTGTTGAGACGGTCCATGCAGAGAACCAGGCCGCCGCAGACCGGGATGGCCCCGTCGGCCAGGCTGGTGCCGCCGCTGCGGACGGTAATGGGGAAGTCGTATTCGTTGGCTAATTTGACGATTTCCGAGATTTCCTGGGCGTTCGCCGGCGATACGGCAGCGTCAGGAACGTGGAACATGGCCGGGTTGGTTTCATAGTCGGTCTGATACTGTAAGAGCATGTCTCTATCGGTCTTGACATAAGTCGGACCGGTAATGGCTTTTAATTTTTCAATGATTTCTGGCGTAATGGGCTGATAAGTTTTCAAGCAAAGGGCCTCCTTTTCATTTGTTGTCTTATTCTACCACGCTCGCCGCCCCTAGGGAAGGCATCAGAACTTGAAATCAATCGTTGCCGAGACGCCGACGCCCTGGACTCGATTGAGATTGCTGACATTCGTCGTCGCCATAGGATGAGGGCATTGGCCCGGGCGATGCCGTTAAATTCGCCTTCCAGCTGGGCGACGGCTTTGACCTTTTCGACTTGGGCCGACGGGCCGATGACCTGGACGGCGCCGATATATTTACCCGTACCGACGCTGACGATAGGCACGACTTTGGTGCATAATCCGTGCCGACGCCATTTTTCATGAGCAGTTTGTTGAGAAAGTCGTTGATGGAATCGCCATACTTGGAGACGAGGATGGAAATGCCGCCGACTTTCAAGATAGAACCGAGGTTGAAGGCCTGGACGGCTGTGCCGCCGGCGAAACCGAGAAGTGAAGCAATCGTAACGGCTGCAATGAGTTGTTTTTTCATGGAAATACCTCCTGAATCAAGCTTTTTTTTGATGATGGCCGCGGGCTAGCGAGGCCGCAACGGCAAGGAAACAGAGGACGGCTAAGATGACGAACGAGGCATGCAGGGCCGCCAGGACGCCGTCAGTATAAGATGGCTGTTTAGCCGTTTCCGTCGTCATGATAAAGGTGACGACAGCCATGCTCAGGGCCTGGCCGAGATTGCGCGACAAGGCCAAAATGCTCGAGGCGATGCGTGGTGCATCTTTTTGACAGACCCCATGATGGCGCTGTTGTTAGGAGCGCCGAACAGGGCTGCCCCCAATCCGATGAAGACCAGGAAGATGGCAGCACCGCTGACGGGGACGCGCGGGAACAAGGCGAAGGCCGTCAGTCCCAGGGCCGTCAGGACGAGGCCGATAGAGGCGATGCCCCGCGGACCATACTTATCCGATAAGTCACCGGCCCGGGGCGATAAGAACGCATGATGATGGGCTGCACCAGCAGGATGGCCCCGGACACAGCCGGCGGCAGGCGAGAATGACCTGGAAATAGAGGATAATAAAAAGGAAACGGCATAGGTAGCACTGTATTGGATGAGGGCTGCCAGGTTGGACATGGAAAAAGTCAGGTTACGGAATAAATAGAGTGGCAGCAGGGGGTGGAAGGACTTGCCTTCGTGGATGACGAAGACGACCAGCAAGACCAGGCCGATCCAGAAAGAAGCACTGTAATCTTCAAAGGATGATAGCCCGTACAGCGCGCAGAGGATACCGGCGATGGACAGACCCGAACTGACGAGGTTGACGAAGGGCGCGCCGTTGGCATACCATTCTTCTTTGATGGGACGGATGAAGCGTACGAAATGACGATAGCCAAGGCGGACAAGAGGAAGATACAGCGCCAGCCGACGAACTGCGTCAGGGCCCCGCCGATGACCGGCCCCAGGGACAGGCCGAGATAGGTCAGGGCGACAGCCTGGCCCAGGATATGGCCCTGATGGCTTCATCCGTCGTCGCCAGGAGCAGGGGCATATAGGATACATAGACACCTGACAGGGCGATGCCCTGGATGGCCCGCAAGATGATGAGCATCGTCAGGTCTGGGGCGAAGGCCGCTGCCGCTGTCGCCATGGCAAAGACAATGAGCGACAGGGAATAAGTCCGCCGCCGTCCATGGACATCGGAAACCTTTCCCAAGGGCAGGAGAAAAGCAGCCGTCGTCATCAAGAAAATCGTCACGACCCAGCTCATGCGGTCCGGCGCGACGCCGAATTGACCGGCCATGACGGGAATGGCGATATTGATGGACGTAGAAAGAAAAGGCCCGACAAAACTGACCAGGCAAATCGAGTAAAAGATCCGTTTTTCCGTCGACATATCCGCACCTCACAAACGTAATAATTCTGCTCTTATTATACCATATGAGCCGGAGACGGCGGGAGCTGGCGAAGAAAATCGCGGACTAAGAAAGTGCAGAAATAGGGAAAGGTGTAAATATCGTTTTCATGGCCGACGTTGCCGCCGATGAGCTTGATGCCGAAGCGGATATCACTATAAGCCGGGCTTTGTATCAACGTGTTCAGCGATTTGGATTTATTATTCGTCGTTTTGATTCAATCGGGACCAGGCTGTCAGAGGTACGGACGAAGAAATCTTCTTCCAGTGTCGATGAGGCCTTTTTGAAGTAATACAAGGCATAGCCGCTTTTTGTCAATCCTTCGGCTACGATATTTTCGTATAAAGCCCCTTTATAGACACCGAGGTTTTTGTGAGCCCGCAGATCTTCCTGCGCTTCTTCGTCGAGCATGGCCACGAGCAGACCCGTGTCGGCGACGTAGAGTTTATATTTCGTATCGTCATAGTTGCCCTTTAGTGGCAGCTCCGGGAAATTAAGACAATAACAGACGTTGACGATACCTGCGTCACGGAGCCACTCGATGCAGCCGCGGTAATCCTTGAAGCGGGCGCCGGAAGCTACTTTTGAAATTTGGAATTTCTTGTTATCCTTGGCCAGCTGGATTGGAATGTGTTCAAAGACGTTCAAGATACGACCCTGGTCCAAGCCCTGCGCATATTTGCGGATATCTTCGTTGTAATCGGCCAGTAATTGGCGTTGCGTATCCAAAGAACCTTCAAACGTGCCGTATTCGATATAATCCCGGACGACGGCGGCATACCGCCGAGAATGGAAAAATCGAGGAACAAATCATGGAATACCGATAATTCCAAGTCATTGAAGGGAGTCAGTGCCGTCATGTGTTCAAAGAGGGATTGGCGGATATCCGGAGCATATCCTTTGGCCCATAAAAATTCTTCAAAATCCAGGGAGTACATGGTGTAATCCATCTTATATCCGACGCTGTTGCTTTCGATTTTCTGATAATTGATACCCAGCATAGAACCGCTGCAAATGACGTCGAAGCGGCCATCGATCTGAAAGAATTTCAAGGCCGTAGCAATTTCCGGAAAAGCCTGCAGTTCATCGAAAATGATTAACGTTTCATGGGGCTCGAAACGTTTAGACGGGTCGATGAGAGAAATCATCTTGATGATAGAAGCGGCCTTATAGCCGTCCGCTGTAATAGATCGATATTTTGGCTCTTCGACAAAATTGATGTAAACGACGTGCTGATAACATTGTCTGCCAAAATGCAGGATTGATTCAGTCTTCCCGATTTGCCGCGGCCCTTTGACAATCAACGGCTTTTTCCGCGGACTCTCTTTCCACTGAATGAGGAAGTCGTCAATTTTTCGCTTTAAGTACATAGAAGCAACCTCCTGTCACAAAATATGAGCGTATTTTTAGAATATTATCACATTTTATGAGAAAATTGACAAGCGATATCTGAATGAATCAAAATAATATTTATCAAAATGATATGTTGACACGATTTTTTTACGAATTTATTGAAAATATATAAAAAGAGAAAACTATACTTGGCAAGTAGCCTTTTGGATAGTACCATAGGCGTAAACATTGAGAAATGCGATAACCAAAACAAGTACACCTGTGTACTGCGTCAGAGAGTGCGGGTCTGGGGCTGCAAACCGGCATCGTTAGGAAACAGGATGGAATGCCTTTGGTTGCATAGCTGCGGAATTTTGTAGTATGCAGTTACGTCTGACTGGCGTTATACAGTCATGAGATACAGTTGTTGGCTGTAAACAGAGTGGAACCACGGGCCACCGTCTCTGTCAAAGGGGAGGGTGGTCTTTTTGTATATCCTGTCAAGGATATGTGGGGGAAACGAGAAAGAAGGGGTACGTATGATACAGGACATACAGCAATATATTCACGATGAATTTCAATGGTTTCATCGTCATCCCGAATTGTCTTTTAAGGAAGTAGAAACAACTGAACGTATTCGTCAGGATTTGCAAAAAGGTGGGGTACGTATTTTAAACCTTCCTTTGGAAACGGGGTCCATGCGGCCCATCCTGATAAAGGTATCGATCCTATTGTGACAGCAGCTGCTTTTGTCGGTGCTGTCCAGACCGTCGTCAGTCGAAACATGGATCCCTTCGCCGCTACTTTAGTCAGTGTTACGCACATTGAAGGCGGTTATAACTGGAATGTCATTCCTGATGAAACTTTTGTTGAAGGTACGACGCGGAGCATGAGCAAGGAGGGGCGTCAGGCAATCCGGAATCGGATTGAAACGTTAGCTGCTTCAACGGCGGCTGCTTATGAGGCAAGAGCCGAAGTCCAATGGATTCCGGGGCCTCCTGCGCTCATCAATGATGCTCATTGGGGTATCTTGGCCCGTAAAGTAGCAGAGAAACAGGGCTTTGATAAACAACCGATGGCTCCTTCCCTGGGAGGAGAAGATTTTGCTTTTTATTACGATAAGGTACCTGGATATTTCGTCTTTGTCGGAACCGGTCATTCCTATCCGAATCACAATGCTAAATTCAAGGTAAATCCGGCCGCACTATATCCGGCCTCACAATATATGGCTGAACTGGCTTGCCAGGCAGTGGTACAGATTCGACAAGAAGGGAGCAGCAAGAAATGATTCAATTTAAAGATGTCAGTAAAACCTTTAAAAGCAAAGGGGTTACTACGCAGGCCTTACAGCATGTATCCCTGACTATCGAAGACGGAGATATGTTTGGCGTCATTGGTTTCAGCGGTGCTGGTAAGTCGACGCTGCTGCGGATGGTCAATGGTCTGGAAATGCCGACAGAAGGTCATGTAGAAATCAACGGCCAGGATTTGAGCAAAGTTTCTCATAATGAAATGCGTAAATTGCGCAAATCCATTGGTATGGTCTTTCAGCAATTCAATCTCCTCGACTCGCGGACCGTCTTCGACAATGTGGCCATTCCCTTACGCCTTAATAAAGTAGATAAAGACACGATGCATAAAAAGGTCATGGAACTTTTGGAATACGTCAATTTGGCAGATAAAGCCGATGCCTATCCGGGACAGCTTTCGGGCGGCCAGAAACAGCGTGTCGGTATTGCCCGCGCACTGGCAACGGATCCATCGATTCTCTTGTGCGATGAAGCGACGAGTGCCTTGGATCCGGAAACGACCGAATCGATTCTGCAGCTCCTGGAACGAATCCATAAAGAATTGAATATTACGATGCTCATCGTTACGCACGAAATACAAGTCATCCAGCGCTTATGCAACCGCGTAGCTGTCATGGAACATGGGAAAGTCGTAGAAAAAGGTTCTGTTCTGGAAGTCTTCAGTAATCCTCAGCAGGATATGACCAAAAAATTTGTCCGTACCGTTATTCCCGACCAGATTCCACCTTCTGTCGTAGCAAAGATTCACGAGGAAAAAGACAATTATAAAATCTTGCGGCTCCGTTTCCTTGGTGATAACGCAACAGACCATCTCTTGTATCATATCAACAAGACATTTTCCGTGCAGACGAATATTCTCTTTGCATCGGTCAATGAATTACAAAAGACGATCCTCGGCATTTTCATTCTTCAGATTATCGGGGATGATGCGGAGATTGCCAAGGTTATCCAATACATTGATGAACAACAGGTTCAGTGGCAGGAGGTTGAATTACGATGATTGATTTAGGCGTGCCGATGTCGCAGATTATCTTGGCGGCAGAACAGACCGTGTATATGGTCTTTGTTTCCCTGTTTTTGGGGACGATTTTAGCTATCATCATGTCGGTCGTCTTAGTATTGACCAATGCAGATGGTATTTTGAAGAATAAATATGTGTTTACCGTCCTCAATACAGTAATCAATATTATCCGCAGTATTCCGTTTATCATCCTGATGGTCTTTATTTTGCCATTGACTAAAATGATTGTCGGAACCCGCATTGGGACGACAGCGGCTTTAGTCCCACTGGTCATTTTCATTGCGCCTTATTTGACCCGGCTTTTTGAAAATTCCATTTTGGAAGTCAGTAAAGGTATTGTCGAAGCGGCTCAGTCCATGGGCGCTTCATACTTTGAAATTGTTTGGTATTTCTTGTTGCCGGAAGCTAAAAGTTCTCTGATCTTATCGATTACGACTGGGACGATCGGCCTTATCGGGGCTACGGCCATGGCAGGTGTCATCGGGGCCGGCGGTGTTGGTGATTTAGCGCTGACTTATGGCTATGAAAGACTGAATACACCGCTCATGTTCTTTACAGTCGTCATCTTAGTTATTTTTGTACAAATCATTCAATCGATTGGGAATCATTTTGCCTATAAGACGCGCAATCATTAAGATTGCACAAGTCTATATGTATATAGGGATGTTTATTTAGGGGGTATTTATATGAAATGGAAAACATGGAAAAAGTTTGGTGTCATTGCGATGGCCGTCATCATGGGGGCAGCTTTTCTTGCTGGATGTGGTAGCGATAACAGCAGTTCATCGAGTGCGAATAAGAAAGAGTTGACGTACAGTAAATCGCAAGGCCCATATTCTGATCTCTTTGAAAAGGGAATTAAGCCGATTTTGGAAAAGAAAGGCTATAAAGTTACGGGTAAGGATATGTCTGATTTGTTACAAGCCGATGTTGCCCTGAACGAAGGTGAAGTCGATTTCAACGTCGAACAGCATACGGCTTATATGGAAAACTTCAACCAGAAACAAAACGGCCATTTAGCAGCTATTACGCCGATTCCGACTGTTCCAGCCGGTATTTTCCCGGGGGCTAAGACTTCTTTGGACCAGGTAGCCGATGGCGATACGATTGCCGTTCCGAATGATGCTTCCAACACGGCTCGTGCTTATGCCCTGCTCCAGAAAATCGGCTGGATTAAACTGGACCCGAACAAAGATTTATCGACCGTCACCCAGCAGGATATCGTGGAAAATCCGCATCACTTGAAATTCACCGAAATGAAGTCGTTGACGATTCCGTCGGTCCGTAGTGATTTCAGCTACATTGTCATTACCGGTGCTATCATTTACAATGCTAAAATCGATCCTCAGACAGCTTTGGCCAAAGAAGATATCTTACCGCATCTCCTGTTACAGCTCGTTGTCCAGGATAAAGATAAAGATGCACAGTGGGTTAAAGATATTGCCGATGCATACCATTCTGACGAATTTAAAGAATACATGAAGAAAAACAACAATGGTCTTTGGTTCGTACCGGATGGAGAATAAGATTTAGATTTTAGAAAAATGCGGCAATTTCTTCCGGCGTATCGACGAGGAAGCGGGCACCGTGGTTTTGTAAGAAGGTTTTGGAACGGAAGCCCCAGGTGACGCTGAGGCAGTCCAGTCCGGCGTTCTCTGCCGTCTGGATGTCGATTTCGGAATCACCGATGTAACGGCCTGTTCCGGCGTGAGTCCCAAGTCTTTCAAGGCTTTGAGGACCATGTCCGGCGCAGGCTTTCGCCGTATCTGGGGCTGTTCGCCCAAGGCGAGGTCGAAGAGGCCCTGGAAGTAATCGGCTGTCAGTTTCTGCACGGCCGGGTCGGGTTTATTGGAGACGACGGCCGTCTGGATGCCGGCAGCCCGGAGCTGGCGGAGGAGCGCTGATGCCGGCATATTCACCGGTCTGGATGGCGCAGTGAGCGGCATAGTAGGGACGGAAGATGTCCTGGATGCGGCGGACTTCCTGGGCGTCGACACGCGGCGTAATCGTATCGCCGTTCTGACCGACATATTCCAGCTGTTCGTAAGAGGCAATTCCCTTTTCAATGGCCAAGCGCGGGTAATGGCCACTTGGACACCGCTGCCAAAGAATTGGCGGACCTGGGCTATCCCATAGGCATGGTCATGCCCCGTTTCGGCTAAGACATGGTTCAAGGCGCTGGTCAGGTCTTCCAGGGTATTGAGGACAGTCCCATCCATATCGAAAATCGCGGCTTTATATGTTTTATGTTGCATGTTATTCCTCCAGTTTATATTCTGAAATCTTAGTACAGGCTGCTGGCGTAGATTTTTTCCAGGTTGTCGCGCATACGGTCCAGGTAGGATTCGTCGTCTTCGCTCGTTTCGATGGTATGAATCGTTTCGACACGGGCGCCGACTTCACGGGCCAGGGTTTCCGACGTCTTCGGGCTGACCATGTCTTCCACGAAAATCGTCCGCACGTCGTTGGCCCGGCAATAGTCGGCCAGGCGGGCCAGCTGGCGGGCACTGGGCTCGCCGCTGGAAAAGACGGATTCGACGCTGTGCTGGGTCAGGCCGAAGTCGCGGCAGAGGTAGGCAAAGGCTGCATGGCCTGTGACGAAATCCTTGCGGGGGACGCTGGCGAATTTGCGGGCATATTCATCTTGCAGGGATTGGAGCTGCTTTTTGTAGTTCCCGGCATTGTTGCGGTAATAGTCGGCGTTGGCCGGATCGGCTTCAGCAGGGCGGCGGCGATATTGGAAACTTCTATCTGGGCGTTTACCAGACTCAACCAGATGTGCGGGTCATAAGCGCCGTGCTCCTTGATGTCTTCTTCATCGGTCAGGGCAATCGGCGTGACACCTTGGGACGCATTGACCGTGTGGAGTGCCGTATTCTTGGCGGCCTCGACGACTTTGGGAGCCCACGGTTCCATGCCCAGACCGCTGTAAACGAAGAGCTGGGATTTGCCGAGGTGTTTAATGGTCTGCGTCGTCGGCTGAAATTCATGGGGTTCTGTCCCATCGGGGATGAGCGTGTAGACATCGACTTTATCGCCGCCTACGGCCTGGGTAAATTCTTTCAGGGCGTCGAAAGTGACAGCGACTTTTAATTTTCCGTCATCGGGACGTCGGCGGCGGGGCCGCAGCCAGCCAGGCTGATGACGCATAAGCAGGCCGCCAGGACCGTGATGTAACGGGCGAGGCGGCTGAGGGTATGAAACAACATAATGAGGACCTCCTATGGCGTCCATCGTATCACGGACGCCTTTTTTTGTCAATTATTTGCAAATGCCTTGCATTTTCGTTTATACAGGGCTATAATAAAATCTCGATGTACGACAAGGGAGGAACACTATGATTGATTTACAGCACGTTTATTTCGCCTATGAACACGGTCAATACTTGTTGGAAGATGTCAATATGACCATCCGTGACGGCGATTATATTTCCGTTGTCGGTGAAAATGGCAGCGGCAAGAGTACGCTCATCAAGCTCATCCTGGGTTTATTGTCGCCGAGCCGCGGGTCTATTTCCAATACCTATCATCACCGGGCCTATGTGCCGCAGCGTTTCGAGACGCTGAACAGCCAGTTCCCGATTACCGTCTGGGAAGTCCTCAACTGCTACCGCCAAGTACTGCACTTGAAGCATAAAGAAATCATCCGGGACTGCCTGGAGCAGATGAATGTCTATTCCCTGAAAGACCAGCTCATCGGTAATTTGTCCGGCGGCCAGTGCCAGAAGGTCCTCATCGCCCGGGCCTCATGGGGCATCCGGACCTGCTCATCTTCGATGAACCGTCGACGGGTATCGATGTCCGCAGCCAGGAAGAACTCTACCCTTTTATTAAGGATTTAAATGAAAATAAAGGCGTTACGGTCATTACGGTTGAACACAATCTGAAATTCGCCGTCCGCAATTCGACGAAGATGTTCCACGTCGTCGGCGGCCGCGGTCATTTCTGCTCGCCTAAGGCCTACCTCGATGAATACGTATCGGCCACGATGGGAGGGAATCAGTAATGTTTGAATATGCCTTTATGCAGAATGCTTTCATCGTAGCCCTGCTCATCTCCATCGTCTGCCCGCTCATCGGCATCTTTCTGGTCCTGCGCCGCTATTCCATGATCGGCGACGCCTTATCCCATGCATCCCTGGCTGGGGTCGCCGTAGGCTCCTCTTTGACTGGAACCCGGTCCTCAGTGCCTTTGGCCTGACCAGCTTTTTCGGCATCCTCATCGAAGTCCTGCGCCGCCGTTTCCGTCGTTATGCCGAGCTCATCCTGGTCATTATTTTATCGCTCTCCGTGGGCATCGCCATTACCATCATCAGTGCCGGCCTGGTCCATACGAACGTGGAATCCTTCTTGTTCGGCAGTATCCTGACTGTATCGACAGGCGATGTCTATTCTGTCGTCGCCCTCAGCGTCATTTCCCTGGCCGTCATTGCCAAACTCTACCCTCAATTGGTCATGCTGACTTTTGACGAAGACGGCGCCCAGATTGCCGGCGTCCGCAGCAAGCTCATCAATTACGTCTTTGCCGTCCTGGTAGCGGCGACGATATCTGTTTCCATCCGCATCGTCGGCATCCTGGTCATCAGCTCCCTCATCGCCCTGCCCGTGGCGACGGCCCTGCAGCTGCGCAAAGGCTTCCGGCGGACGCTCATTTACTCCGTCGTCTTCAGCTTCATCGATATCCTGTCGGGACTCCTGTTGTCCTATTATATCGATGCCGCTCCGGGCGGGGTTACGGCCTTGACGTCAGTGGCTATGCTGCTTTTGGTCATCGTCTATAAAGAATGTGTCTTTTCCCTGCAAGAAAAGAGGCGCCGTCCATGACTGACGATTATAAAGATTGTTTACGTGCCCACGGCCTGAAGAGTACCAAGGCCCGCAACGGCGTCCTGGCCATCCTCAGCCGGAATACCCGTGTCATTACGGTCGAAGCCGTGTATGCAGCTTTGTTAGAACAAGGCTGTAAAGTCAATTTTTCCACCGTTTACCGTATCCTGGAAATGTTTACAGAACGTAAACTGACAGAAAAGATTTTCCTTCCCGATGAAGGAAAATACGGCTTTTCGCTCTGTCGTCCCGGCCATACACACCGATTGATTTGTTTACATTGCCATAAAGTCGTGGACCTGTCCCATTGTCCGCTCAGCGACTATGAAAAAGAAGTGGCCCAAAAGACCCAGTTCGATATCGTAGGCCATAACCTGGAACTCTACGGCTACTGTCCGGAATGTAAGAAGGGGAGATAATTGCTAGTGGCTAGTGGCTAGTGGCGCCCCCTACGACGTAAAAGGGACTACGCATGATGGTATAAGCTTCATACAGTAGTCCCTTTTCTAGTAGCTGGAAAAAGCAACCTCTCAGTCAGCTTTGCTGACAGCTCTCCTATGAGGAGAGCCACGAACTGCGGCCAGCGAACTGCGGCCTGCAAGCGCCCACGGGGCGCCCATACGAGCCACTATTTATTTAACAAATTTGATGAAATCTGGTTTCCGCGGAGCGGCAGCCGGTTCCGGCCCGTCGCCATAGCCGACGATGCAGTGGCCGACGCCGACGAGGTGTTCCGGCAGGCCCCATTCTTTGAGGAGGGCTTTCCCTTCGGGCGTTTCGAATTCTTCTTTGGCCCGGTTGATCCAGCATGAGCCGAGGTGCAGGGACGCAGCGGCGTTCATGAGGTTGCCCAGGATGAGACAGCCATCGGACCAGGCATTGGGGGATTTTTCCATGTCGGCCAGGACCAGGAGGACCGTCGGTGCGCCGTACATGGGGTCACTCGTCGTGCCCATGATTTTGGCATTGAGGGCACTCAGGCGGGCCAGGGTATCCGTGTCTGGATGAGACGATGGTGCAGGGCTGGAGACCGTGGCCGCTGGCGGCATACGTGCCAGCCTGGAGGATCAAGTATAAATCTTCGTCGCTGATCTGGCTTTTTTGTACTTGCGGACACTGCGCCGCGTGATGAGGGTATGGATGGTTTCATTCATGATATTCACTCCTAAGAAATATATTTTGTTGCACTTTTGTTATATTATAGAGTATTTGTGCCTGAGGAAAAAGGCTTTTGTCAGGACATTTCACGCCTTTTTAGGACTTTTTATAATTCCTTTGCAATTTGTTTTCTATCTCCGTGCCTTCGGCTTGCCTGGTGCCCGACCCTCTAGCAGGAGATGTGAAAAGTGTGCTATAATAAAACGATTAAGATAGTGATACACAGCATTAGGAGCGATAGCATTGAAACGACAAGCACCGGAACTTTCACAACAGTATATCCAGCCATTGGCTGATGTCTTCAAGGTCCTCGGGGATCCGACGCGGCTGCGCATCCTGCGCGTCCTCATGAATCAGGAAGTCTGTGTCCGGGATATTGCCGATGAGCTCGGCATGGGCCAGTCTGCCGTATCCCATCAGCTGCGCATCCTGCGCGATGCCCGGCTGGTCCAGTTCCGCCGCGATGGCAAGACGGTATACTATTCGCTGGCCGATGCCCATGTCTTTACATTGCTTGACGTCGGCCTGGAACACGTTGCTGAATAAAGGGGGAGTCGTTTATGTACGTTTGTTTAATGCGCCATGGGAAGGCGCAGCCTTTTGAACTGCATCAACCGGATAAACTGCGTGAATTGACTGAAAAAGGATGTAACCAGGCTTCGTCCATGGCAAAATGGGCAGCCTCCTGGTGGCCGTCGGGCCAGACGGCCCTGTGGGTCAGCCCGTACGTGCGGACGTGCCAGACGGCTTCTTATTTAGAGAAATATCTGCCTATCGAGCAGTTCCATACCCATAAGGCCATCGCTTCCGGGGACTTAGTGGCTGTCTACGACGAGATATTGAGCCGGGAAACAGCCGACGTCGTATGCCTCATCGGCCATTCGCCTTTCCTCGACCGCTGGGCCCAGGCCTGGACGGGGACGGCTGTCGATTTCAAGCCGGGCAGCATGGCCCTGTTCGACTTCGACGTTCACGGCGGCCGCATCGGTTCGGCATCGCTTCTTTTTTACGCTCATCCGAAGGCCTTGAAATTCTTGGGTCCTTCTTATAAAGAATAAACAGAGTTGGAGGTTTTATTCATGATGAAACATGTATTATCCATTGCCGGGACGGATCCTTCTGGCGGAGCCGGCGCCGCAGCGGATTGTAAGACTTTTTGCGCTCACGGTTGTTTTGCCCTGAATGTCATTACGGCTGTCGTATCCCAGAATACCCAGGGCGTGCGCGGGTATATGGACGTCACGCCGGAACTCATCGCTTCGCAGATCGATGCGGTCTTTGAAGATATCGACGTCGATGCCGTCAAAATCGGTATGGTCAGCGTACCGGAAACGATCCGCGTCATCGCCGATAAGTTGAAGCAGTACCAGCCGCCGTACGTCGTCATCGATCCGGTCATGGTGGCTACCAGCGGCCATCGCCTGCTGGTGCCGGAAGCCGAACAGACACTGAAGAAAGTTCTCCTTCCCTTGGCCGATGTCCTGACGCCGAACTTGCCGGAAGCGGAAGTGCTGACAGGGAAATCCATTGAAAGTCTGCATGATATGGAAGAGGCAGCCAAAGCCATTGCTGCCATGGGCGCCAAAGCGGTCCTGGTCAAGGGCGGCCATCGCATTGCCGATGCGACGGACATCCTCTTCGACGGCCATGATTTTCATTATTATAAGGGACAGCGCCTGGAAAGCACGAGTACCCACGGTACGGGCTGCTCTTTATCGAGCGCTATCGCGTCGAACCTGGCCAATGGCCTGAGCTTGCCCGAGGCTGTCGGCGCGGCGAAAGAGTACGTCTTTGAAGGAATTGCCCATGCCGAACCCATTGGCAAGGGCCATGGCCGATTCATCATTTTTATGAATTATATAAGAAAGCAGGGTGGACGAAATGAAATTAGCATATTCTTGGAAGAAACTGTGCTGCCTGGTCATGGCAGCGGCCTCTATCAGCGGCATGGCATTGGCAGCTTCGCCACAGGCGACGTATGAAGAAGCGGCCCGCAATATGGCAGCCCATCCGCAGGGGTCCTATACGCTGAAATTAGGCCTCAAGATGCCGTTTATCGGTGAAGGCGCCATTGTCAACAATATCGACGTCCAGGAACGGCCTTTCGTCATCCAGTCCCAGGCCAAGACGACGGGCTTTGCTGCGACGACCCTGCAAAAGGCGCCGGAAGGGAAGGCCTATGCCGTGCAGAATGGAAAGAAGCTCGACGTCTATTACAATCATGAAGGCGATGACAAGTCTTGGGAAAAGAAAAGCTATGACTTGAAAGACAGCAAGCCCTCTGGCCGATTATCTGACAGCCAGTCATAATGTCCTGGCCGGCGTGAAAACCGTCACCGCTGCCGGCGGCAATGACTATAACGTCGTCTTCGATGCAGCGCACATCTACAGTCCGGCCGACCAGGCTTTATGGAAGAAAAATGGCATGACCGACGAACAGATCCGCGTTACCGCTAAAGTCCTCCAGGGCTTGCAGCAGTGCGGCGATTTGTCGACTGTCGTGACCATCGATCCGGCGACGAAACGCATTTCCCGCATCTCTCTGCCCTTGACGGACCAGCTGCGCAGCCTGGCCCTGACCCTGGTCGATGAATATGGCCGCAGCGACGCCGACAAGGCCGTAGCCCAGTCATTCATCAAGCTGAGCGAAGTCAGCCTGACCATCGATTGCACGGCCCTGCCTCAGGGTACGACGCTGACGGTACCGGAAAAAGTCATCAAAGCGGCTAAATAAATGTAAAATTATGAAAAGTAAGACTTTTCACAAAAAAAGAGAATAGATTATTGACAGAGTCCCGGAAATAACGGAAAATATGAGAGAAGGAACAAATTTCCATTACTGTTCGTTATATCTTAATATAGGATAGACCTGTAGCCTGGTGCGCCGGGCTCCGGTTGGAACGGATACAACTATATTTATTTTTAGGAGGTATATTTTGGCTAAAAAAGAAAAACTCATGGTAATTCCCTTAGGTGGTTTAGGTGAAATCGGCAAGAATATGACGGTCATCCAGTACGGAAATGACATCATCGTCATCGACGCGGCCTGGCCTTCCCGGATGACGACATGTTCGGTATCGACCTCGTCATCCCGGACATGAGTTACTTGATTGAAAACCGGGACAAAGTACGGGCCGTCGTCATCACGCACGGCCATGAAGACCATATCGGCGGTTTGTCCTACTTGCTCAATGAAGTAAATGTGCCCGTATACGCGACGAAACTCGTATGCGGCCTCATTGAAGGGAAACTGAAAGAAAACCACATTACGAACTATACACTGAACGAAGTGCATCACGGTGATGAAGTACAGATTGGCTGCATGAAAGTCGGCTTTATCCATACGAATCACTCTATCCCCGATGCCAGTGCCCTCTATTTCCGTACGCCTGTCGGAACCATCGTCCATACAGGCGACTTCAAGATGGATCTGACCCCTGTCGATGGCCGGCAGATGGACATCCATAAATTTGCGGAATTAGGCCGCCGCGGCGTCCTGCTCCTCATGTCGGACAGCACCAATGCGGAACGAGCTGGCTATACCGAATCGGAAACGACCGTCGGTCATGCCTTCCGTAAAGCCTTCCGCGCTGCCAAAGGCCGTATTATTTTGGCGACATTCGCTCGAATATTTCCCGTATCCAACAGGCTATCAATACGGCTGTGCAGTTCAAACGCAAAGTCACTGTCCTCGGACGGAGCATGGTCAATAACGTCCAGATTGCTATCGAACTGGGCTATCTCGATGTCCCCGAAGGGGTCCTCATCGAACCGGATGAACTGAACCGTTATCCTGACGATCAGATCCTCATCCTGACGACGGGCAGCCAGGGCGAACCGATGGCCGGCTTGTCGCGCATGGCTTCTAACAATCACCGCAGTGTCAGCATCATGCCTGGCGATACGGTCATCATTTCGGCAACGCCGATCCCGGGCAATGAAACCGGCGTCGGCCGCACCATCGATAACCTCATGCGCCTCGGTGCCAACGTCATCGCCGGCCGGGATAAGAAAATCCACGTATCGGGCCATGCCAGCCAGGAAGAATTGAAACTCATGCTGGAACTGATCAAGCCGAAGTATTTCATCCCTGTCCACGGCGAATACCGCATGCTCAAGACCCACGGTGACCTGGCCGTCATGATGGGCGTCGCCAAGGACCACGTCCTCATCGGCGACAACGGCAGATCTTTGAGTTCTCGAACCGTTCCGGCCATAAGACCGGCCATGTCAATGCCGGCCGCGTCTTCGTCGACGGCCTCGGCGTCGGCGATGTCGGCAACATCGTCATCCGTGACCGCCAGCAGCTGGCTATGGAAGGGGTCGTCATCGTCGTCATGACTCTGGCCAAAGGGACGAGCCATCCCCTGGCCGGGCCGGATATCGTTTCCCGCGGCTTCGTCTATGTCCGCGATTCGGAAGAATTGATCCGCGAAGCGCATGACCGCGTCGCCGCTGTCCTCGAACGCTGCGAAGCCGGCAATATCCGCGAATGGGCTGTCATCAAGTCCCAGGTCCGCGATACGCTGAGCCGCTACTTGTATGAAAAGACACGGCGCCGTCCGATGATTTTACCGATTATTATGGAAGTATAATTTGATATTCTTTACTGTGACAGCGGAGGCATCTCATGCCTCCGCTGTTTCTCAGTCCCGGTGAAAGGGGGAACTGTTATGGAGCAGAGGCGTGTCACGCCGCTGACGACGGCCGGCTGTTTTGCCGCCATTATGCTGGTCTTTGCGCTTCTCAGTACATACGTGCCGATTTTTTCTTTTATTGGTTATTTCATCATGCCCATTCCCATGGTCATCATTTTCATGAAATACGGCCTGCGCCAGGCCTTGCTCCTGGGCGTGACTGTGGGCTTCCTCATGGGGCTGTTCATCGATCCGGTGACAGCGCTGGTCCAGTTCCTGAGTTTTGGGGCTGTCGGCCTGACCTTGGGGGCGGGCTTCCGCTATGAATGGTCGGCTGTGCGCTTATTGGGAACCGTCACGGCGGCCTGGTCGCCGTCTTCGTCGTCATCACACTCTTGTCCTATGTCGTCCTGGATGTCAATCTCTTCACCCAGATGAATGACTTCTTTACGCAGTTCATGGACAATATGATGGCCCAGTACCAGCAGCAGGGCATGTCCGATGTCAAACTGGCCGAAACGCGGGCCCAGCTCAACCAGGTCCGGGAGATGCTGCCGTCTCTGCTGCCTATGTTCCTCTGCCTGGGGACAGCCATCATTGCCTATGCGAACATCAAGGTTTCACAGGTCGTCCTGCGTCGGCTCGGCTTCTCGCTTAAGGCTTTTTTACCTATCCGTTATTGGGAAATCCCCCGCAGTATGATATACTTATATATATTGGCCTTGGTCATGAAATACTGGGGAGTGACGCGGGATATTGCCTGGCTCAATATCATCGGCATGAATCTCAATCAGATTGCCTTCTTCTTCATCTGTATCCAGGGGATTGCCTTTGTCTTTTATCTCCTCAGCCGCCGTTTCCATTTAGGGAATGGCCTTCAGGCCTGATCCTCATCTCATTTTTTGTCATGCCTGTTTTTTCGTATGCTGCCTTTTTAGCCGGCATCTTCGACATGCTCACGAATTATAGAAAAAAAGGTCGTACGCTTTAGTACGCAGGGGGCGGAACCATGTTTAAAACATTGCTGTCAAGGCGGTCGGAAGAGCCATTCTTCCTGATTACGGTCTTGCTGCTTATCATCATTGCCGTATATAATTGGGTCATCGCCTTATTGGCGCTGATCCTCATTGGCGGAGCTATGTCCTGACCCGCAAGAACCACAACGAACGCAACCGGGAAATCAGCCAGTTCTTCGATGCGATTTCCAAGAGCGTCGACCAGGCTTCGACCTATGCGGTACAGAATTTGCCTATCGGCATAGCCATCATCGACATGCAGTCCAACTTGTGCTGGGCCAACAGCGTCTTCCGCGACTGGGTCGGCGACATCGACAACGACCAGCAGCTGGACCATATCATGCCGAATTTGAAAGTCGATAAGTTCTGGGGGAAATCGGGGTATTTCTTTGAGCATATCGGCGAACGCTATTACCGCGTCGTCTACAAGTATTTGCAGACAGAAGCCGCCGAAGACGATAACTATCTCATCCTCTATTTTGAAGATATTACCGATACGGAACGGCAGAAGCTAAATTCCCTGGCGGCTGTCCCTGTTTTCTGCGATATCGAGATCGACAACCTGGAAGAAGTGGCCAAGGGGATGACGCCGTCCAGCGGGCTACGCTGGTGACCAACGTCAACAACTGCCTCATCGGCGAACTATCCGCCATAATTGCTTCATCTGGCTTATGGCAATGAAAAATATATTGCCTGCATGAGCCGGGACACGTTGGAATATTATAAGGAAGACAATTTTTCTTTCCTGGAAAAGATACGTTCCATCCATACGGTCAACCGCATCCCGGTGACGCTCAGTATGGGCATTGCCCTCTTCCCGAGCGAAGTCATTGCAGCCGGTAAGGCTAATTTCAGTGAACTGGCTACGAAAGCCCGGGCTGGCCTCGACCTGGCTCTGGGCCGCGGCGGCGACCAGGTCGTCGTCTATGAAGAAGACGGGTCGCCTCATTTTTATGGCGGCAAGACACGCTGCGTCGAAAAGAACACCCGCGTCCGGGCCCGCGTCGTCGCCCAGGCGATCCACGAACTCATCGATACGTGCGACATGGTCCTGGTCATGGGCCATGAACGGGAAGATTACGACAGCATCGGTGCTGCCGTCGGCGTGGCCCACATGGCCCGTCTGGCAGGCAAGCCGGTACACGTCGTCGTCAGCAACCAGACCGATGCCATCCGGCGCCTGGAAAACCAGATCATGGACAATCCGGACTTCAAGGACCTGCTCATTTCGGCAGAGACGGCCGAGAACATCTGCAACAGCCAGACCCTGCTGTTCATCGTCGATACCCATCGCCCGGACATGACCGTTGCGCCGGCCTTGCTGGAAGAAACGGACCGCCGCGTCGTCATCGACCATCACCGCCGCAGTTCGGACTTCATCAAGAAGCCCCTGCTGACCTATACGGAAACGTCGAGCTCTTCGACGAGTGAATTGGTCACGGAACTCTTGCAGTATTTCCAGGAAGATGTAGAATTGTCTAAGATAGAGGCGACAGCCTCTATGCCGGCATCATCGTCGACACTAAGAACTTCGCTGTCCAGACCGGCGTCCGCACCTTTGATGCCGCGTCGTACCTGCGCCGCTGCGGGGCCGATCCCGATATCGTCCGCGAACTGTTCAGCTGCGATTTCGATACGGTCAAGGACAGGGCCGCTATTTTGTCGGGCGCCCAGATCAGCGACGGTGTCGCCATGGCCAGCTGTCCGAAGGGACAGCAAAATGCTACGATCATTGCCGCTCAGGTCGCGGATATGCTGATCAACATCGACCATGTCGAAGCCAGCTTCACCTTCTATTATCTCGCCGATGACTGCATCGGCGTCAGTGCCCGCTCCAAGGGCGAAATCAATGTGCAATTAGTCATGGAAGCCCTGGGCGGCGGCGGTCATCGCACGGTGGCCGGTGCCCAGCTCCGTGGCCGTACCCTGCGGAAGCCCAGGGAGACGTCATGGCAGCGCTCCATGAAATCATAGACAAAGATAAGGAGATTGATGAAAAATGAAAGTAATCTTATTACAGGATGTAAAGAAACTCGGTAAAAAAGGGGATATCATCGAAGTATCGGAAGGCTATGGCCGCAATTTCCTCCTGCCCCGCAAGTTAGCTGCTCCGGGCACGTCGGAAAACCTCAATGATGCCAAACAGAAGAAAGCCGCTGCCAAGCATAAAGCCCAGGTCGCTTCGGATGAAGCTGTCATCCTGGCCAGTCAGCTGAAAAAAGTTGAACTCACCATTCCCGTTAAAGTCGGCGAAGGCGGCAAAGTCTTCGGTGCCATTACGGGTAAGAACATCAGCGAAGCTGCGAAGGCCCAGTATGACATCGATTTGGACAAGAAGAAAGTAGAAATCAAGGATCCGATTAAATCGCTCGGCGATTATGATGTCACCATCCGCGTCCATCCGACGATTACCAGTGTCATCAAAATACACGTTGTAGAAGGCTGATCATAAGCCATAAGGGGATACAATGAAAGAATTATTGGACAAATTATTACAGCGCCATAAGTACCTCGAACCGACGGCGGAGGAAGAACTCCGCCGCCAGGTCAACGTGCTTTATGCGCTTTTACTGGTCTTATAGGGTCTGAGAAGATGGTCCTTCGGGCCAGCAAATACTCGGCCCTGTCGTATATCCATTCTGAAGATCCACGCCAGCGCCTGGTCGGCCTGCAGCGCCTGATCTACGAAGACGTCTCGTATGATAAAGTGCTGATGACGAGGAAGTCATCAACGTCCTCAACGAGTTGGAAATGGTCCTGGCTGAAATGCTGGCCCGCCAGGCCGTCGAAGAACGACTGGAAAAGAAAATCAGCCAGCGCATGGATGAAAAGCAGCAGGAATACGTGCGGGAAATCAAGATGGAACTCATCAAGGAAGAACTGCACGATGTAGAAACGCCGCAGACCAAACGGAAACTCAAGGAACTGGACGACTTGAAAAAAGTCAGCCTGACGGAATCGGTCATGGAACGGGTCCGTCCCAAGCACCTCAGCGCCATCGTCGGCCAGGAACGGGCTGTCGAAGCCATGCAGAGCAAATTGGCATCGGTTTATCCGCAGCACCTGCTCCTTTACGGACCGCCGGGAGTCGGCAAGACGACGGCTGCCCGCATCGTCCTGGACGAAGCCAAGAAGCTGCCCTTCACGCCCTTTGGTCCCGATGCGCCCTTTGTCGAAACAGACGGCACGACGCTGCGCTGGGATTCGCGGGATATGACCAACCCCCTCATCGGTTCGGTCCACGATCCGATTTACCAGGCGCCCGCCGCGATCTGGCCGATACAGGTATACCGGAACCGAAACCGGGCCTGGTCACAGAAGCCCACGGTGGTATCCTGTTCATCGATGAAATCGGAGAAATGGACCGATGCTGCTCAACAAGCTGCTCAAGGTCATGGAAGACAAGCGGGTCCATTTTGAATCGGCTTATTACGATGAAGATGACCCGAATGTGCCGAAATATATCAAGAAACTCTTTGCCGAAGGCGCACCGGCCGATTTCATCCTCATCGGTGCGACGACGCGGGACCCGTCGGAAATCAATCCGGCCATCCGGTCGCGGTGTGCGGAAGTCTTTTTTGAACCCCTCATCCCGGCGGATATCGAACAGATTGTGACCAACGCCGCTGTCCAGTTAGGGGCAGAACTCGAAGAAGGCGTAGCCAGGATGATCAGTGAATTACCATTGAAGGCCGGAAGCTGTCAATATCCTGGCCGATACCTACGGCCTGGCTGTCTTTAAATCGGGGTCCAAGGACCATGTGCGCATCACCTGCGACCATGTCCGCCGCGTCGCCAGATCAGCCGCCTCGTGCCTTACGTGACGGAGAAAGCCAGCGATACGCCGGTCGTCGGCAAGGTCTTCGGTCTCGGCGTCGCCGGTTATCTCGGCTCGGCCATTGAAATCGAAGCCGTCGCTTTCCCGGCACGGGCGCCGGGGAAGGGCTACTACCGGTTCAACGACACAGCCGGTTCCATGGCCAAGGATTCCATGTTCAACGCCGCCGCTGTCGTCCGCCGCATGACGGGGAAGGAACTGTCTGATTACGACGTCAACATCAACTTCATCGGCGGCGGCAATATCGACGGCCCGTCTGCAGGCTGTGCCATTACGACAGCCCTCATTTCGGCCATTACGGGGACGCCGGTCCGCCAGGATATGGCCCTGACCGGAGAAATTTCCATCCAGGGGCAGGTCAAACCCGTTGGCGGTGTCTTTGAAAAGGCTTATGGCGCCCGCCAGGCCGGCATGAAGGCATCATCATCCCAGAGGAAAATGCCCACGACATCCCGGAACGCCATTTGGGTCTCCATATCCACTATGCCGTCACTATCGACGATGTATTGAAATTGATGTTAGTCAAACAGGGGGAATCATAATATGGAACAGCGGATTCCACCGCAGAATGTAGAAGCAGAACAGGCTGTCCTGGGGGCCATGCTCTTATCCCATGATGCCGTCATCGTCGCCATGGAAAAGCTCCAGCCCCGGGATTTTTACCGCGATGCCCATCGCATCATCTTTGAAGCCATGGAACATCTTCATCGGGAGAACAAGGAAATCGACGTCATCACCTTGCCGGAAGAATTGAACCGCATGAAAAAATGGACGACGTCGGCGGAGTCGGCTATGTCCTGAATCTGCCAATATGGTAGGGACGGCGTCGAACGCCGAATACTATGCCAATATCGTCGTCGAGAAGGCCCTGTCCCGGAATCTCATTTCTACCTGTACCGAGCTGGCGACAGAAGCCTATGACGGCGAGAAGAAAACGGAAGACCTCCTGGACGATGCCGAACGGCGTATCCTTCAGTTGTCGGATACGAAGAACCGCGGCGATTTTGCTTCCGTCGGGACCGTCGTTGAAGCGACCCTCGATAAAATCACCAAGCTCTATGAAAATAAAGCGGGTCTGACGGGCCTGCCGACGGGATTCCGCGACCTGGACCGCATGACGTCGGGCCTGCAGCCGTCAGACTTGATCCTGGTCGCTGCCCGGCCGAGTATGGGCAAGACGGCCTTTACCCTGAACATCGCCCAGAACGTCGCGTCCGCCAGCATAAGACGGTGGCCTTCTTTTCCCTGGAAATGTCTCAGGAACAGCTCGTCCAGCGACTGCTCTGCCAGATTGCCCATATCGATTCGCAGAAACTGCGCACAGGCCAGCTCAACAGCGATGAAGAATGGACGCGCCTGACCGATGCCTGCGACAAGCTCTATGAATCGCCTATTTATATCGACGATACGCCGGGCATTTCCGTCGCCGAAATGCGCTCGAAGGCGCGGCGCCTCAAATCGGAACACGGCCTGGACCTGATCATCGTCGACTATCTGCAGCTCATGCAGGGCCGTAATGCCGAAAGCCGGCAGCAGGAAATCTCCGAGATTTCCCGCTCCCTCAAGGCCCTGGCGCGGGAACTGAAAGTGCCGCTCATCGCCTTGTCCCAGCTCAGCCGAAGCGTCGAAAGCCGGCAGGATAAACGACCCATGCTCAGTGACCTCCGCGAATCGGGGGCCCTGGAACAGGATGCGGACATCGTTTCCTTCTTGTATCGCGAAGATACTACGACAAGGAAACGGAGAACCAGCACATCACCGAGGTCATCCTGGCCAAGCACCGCAATGGCCCTGTCGGGTCGGTCAAATTGTACTTCAAGAACGAGTTCACGTTGTTCCTCAACCTGGATACGCAGCATGAAGGCTAGTTTGACAAATTAATTTAAAAAAAGTGAAAAAAGTACTTGCATTATTCCGTGGGGTATAGTATACTAACCAAGTCAGCGGTTCTGACAGAGACTTTTGAAACGAGGTTCTGCCTCGTCAGAAGAAATAAGAAAAGCTGATAAAAAAAAGTTCTTGACAGAACGCCAGTCCTTTGATATAATAGACTACGTTCCACGGAACAGTAAGCCAACGTAGCTCAATTGGTAGAGCAACTGACTTGTAATCAGTAGGTTGTAGGTTCAAGTCCTATCGTTGGCTCCAGTAAATGGTGGGGTTCCCGAGTGGCTAAAGGGAGCAGACTGTAAATCTGCCGGCGTTTGCCTTCGAAGGTTCGAATCCTTCCCCCACCACCAATTATCGCGGGGTGGAGCAGTTGGTAGCTCGTCGGGCTCATAACCCGAAGGTCGTAGGTTCAAGTCCTGCCCCCGCTACCAAATTACTGCAAGGTAAAAAAACAACTTCATAATTGGCTTTGACCAGTTCATAAGCTGTTGTAGCTCAGTCGGTAGAGCGTATCCTTGGTAAGGATAAGGTCACCGGTTCAATCCCGGTCAATAGCTCCACACATGGCGGCTTAGCTCAGTTGGCTAGAGCATGCGGTTCATACCCGCAGTGTCCAGAGTTCGAATCTCCGAGCCGCCACCACACTAATAACCTCGTGCATACGAGGTTATTTCTATATGCAAAAATATTTTTTGTTTAAATTTATCTTTTTTTTAAGCAAAGAGTATGGATGTGTGATAGAATACAAGTGGGTAGCTGTTTTTTTTCCTAAAGGAGGAAATGATTACAATGGCAAAAGAACATTATGAAAGAACAAAACCGCATGTCAATATCGGTACGATTGGTCACGTCGACCATGGCAAAACGACATTGACGGCTGCTATTACGAAAGTATTAGCAAAGAAGGGCTTTGCCAAGTTCGAAGATTACTCCGATATTGACAAGGCACCGGAAGAACGTGAACGTGGTATTACGATCAATACGGCGCACGTCGAATATGAAACGGAAAAACGCCACTATGCACATGTTGACTGCCCGGGGCATGCTGACTATGTCAAGAACATGATCACCGGTGCTGCTCAGATGGATGGTGCTATCCTCGTTGTATCCGCAGCTGACGGCCCGATGCCGCAGACTCGTGAACACATCCTGCTGGCCCGTCAGGTCGGCGTACCGGCTATCGTCGTATACCTCAACAAAGCTGACCAGGTCGACGACCCGGAACTGATTGAACTCGTTGAAATGGAAGTCCGTGACCTCCTGACTGAATATGATTATCCTGGCGATGAAGTTCCTATCATCGTAGGTTCTGCATTGAAAGCCCTCGAAGGCGATCCGGAAGCTGAAAAATCCATCCTCGACTTGATGGATGCCGTCGACAGCTACATTCCGACTCCGCAGCGTCCGACAGACCAGCCGTTCCTGATGCCTGTTGAAGACGTCTTCACCATTACAGGCCGCGGCACCGTTGCTACAGGTCGTGTCGAACGCGGTACGATTAAAGTCGGTGACCCTGTCGAAATCGTCGGCCTCGCCGATAAACCGAAAGATACGGTCGTTACGGGCGTTGAAATGTTCCGTAAGATCCTCGACCTCGCTGAAGCAGGCGACAACATCGGCGCCTTGCTCCGCGGCATCGACCGTAAAGATGTCGAACGCGGCCAGGTCCTGGCTAAACCGGGCACCATTCATCCGCACACGAAATTCAAGGCTCAGGTCTATGTCCTGACCAAAGATGAAGGCGGCCGTCATACGCCGTTCTTCAACGGCTATCGTCCGCAGTTCTACTTCCGTACCACTGACGTAACGGGCGTCATCAACCTGCCGGAAGGCACGGAAATGTGCATGCCTGGCGATAACGTCAAGATGGATGTCGAACTCATCACACCGATTGCTATTGAAGCAGGCCTGCGCTTCGCTATCCGTGAAGGCGGCCGTACCGTAGGTGCCGGTGTCGTATCCGAAATCGAAGGCTAAGAATTACATAACGCAGCTGGCTGTTCGCAGTCCGCTGTTCGCAAAGGGGCTGTCGCACGAAGGCTTCTGCATCATGCGAGGCCCCTTTCTCTTTATAGTTTGCAGCATAGAGTTTGTAGTCTGTAGAAATGGAATTTAAATTTTTAACCGTTTGCTAACCACTAATGGCTAACCACTAACAACTTAAAAGGCTTGTCGTATGTGCGACAAGCCCTTTTTTTGCATGCCTTTATGCACAAGGTCACAGACCGTGAAAGATTTATCGCCTGGCTGCGATTTCGTAGGGGTCGCCCAAAGGGCGACCCGCTTGATTCTGAGGGAATCGCGGTTACAGTAATATGGAGCACCAAAACCTCTCCTCATAGGAGAGGTGCCCCGAAGCCGGAGAGGTTAACCTCTCAGTCAGCTGCGTTGACAGCTCTCCTAGCAGGAGAGCCGGGCCACTGGTCACCAGCCACGAGCCACTAGCCACTAGCCACGAACCCGTATAATAGAAGCACACACGAGAGGAGGGTGCAACTATGAATATTGCTGAAAATACGGCTGATACGGCACAGCAGGCGGCCCATGTCGTCCAGGCCGATGTCCAGAATCAGGTCACGCAGAGCGTCACGACGCTGGACCAGTTCAAGGAATTTTTGCTCAATCACGGCCCGGATGTCATCTATGCCATTGTCATCTTCATCGTTGGCCGCTACGTGGCCAGAGGGTTCAAGAACTTGGCTGTCCGCATGATGACTCATGCCAATTACGACCATACGGTCATCACCTTTGTCAGCCAGCTGATTTATTATGCCATCATGGCCCTGGTCCTGCTGTCGGCACTGAATAAGGCGGGGATTCCGACGAATTCCTTCCTGGCCGCTTTCGGTGCCTTCGGCCTGGCTGTCGGCCTGGCGTTACAGAACAATCTGTCGAATTTTGCTTCAGGCCTTTTGATCCTGATCTTCAAGCCTTTCAAAGCCGGTGATTGGATTGCTGTCGGCGGCGTAGAAGGCAGCGTCAAAGGGATACAGATGATGAATACGGCCATTACGACCAAGGACAATAAGACCATTTTCATCCCGAATTCTATCATCACGTCGTCCCAGGTAACCAATAGCTCTTACCAGGAAGATCGTTACATTACTTTTTTCTTCGATATCGGTTATCAGAATGACCACCATAAAGCCATTGCCTTGCTGAAACAGGTCTTTCAAGAAGATAAAAGGATCCTCAATGCCGATACCCTGGAAATCGGTATCCGTGAATTTGCAGAGAACTCCGTCCGCATCGCCGCCTTTCCCAGGGTTGCCAAGGCGGATTACTATCCCGTCTACTACGATATCATGTCTAAAGTCAAGGACACCTTCGATGCCAATGGCATCGATATCCCTTATCCCCAGCGCGTCGTTTACGTACAGCGGGAAGGGAAGTAGGGAAAGAAAAGGGGCTGTCGCACGCGCGACAGCCCCTTACTACGTGAAAAAAAGAATAAGGTCTTGAAATAAGAATGACTGCCAGAATGGAACAATATCCTTGCGTTTTTCGTCTAACTGAGGCAATACCTATACTTTAATAGCATTGCTGAGCTGTTGATTTATTCCCTTTCTCTATTATATAATAATATCATATTGTTCGGGAATTAACTATTTAATTATTAATAGTTTTTGAGCATATAGTAAGTTCGAAATTGAACAAAGAAAGGGAGAATTTGTATTATGGTATTTTTATTGGCACTGTCACCGATTTTGTGGCTCATCATCTCGCTGGGCTTCTTGAAGATGCAAAGCTTCAAGGCTTGTCCGATTGCACTCATCATTTCTTTTGCTGTCGCCCTGGCTTGGTATCATATGCCTGGCATGGATGCCGCTACGGCTGCTCTGGAAGGCGTGGCCCTGGCATGCTGGCCTATCTTGCTGGTCATCATCGCCGCTATCTTTACGTATAATCTGACGTTGTACACCAAGAGCATGGACATCGTCAAGCACATGTTGACGACGGTCAGCAAGGACGCCGCGTCCTGGCCCTGCTCATCGGCTGGGGCTTCGGTGCCTTCATGGAAGGCATGGCCGGCTTTGGTACGGCTATCGCTATCCCGGCCTCGATGCTGGTTGCCATGGGTTTCGACCCGATTAAGGCCATCCTGGTCTGCCTGGTCGCTAACTCCGTTCCTACGACGTATGGTTCCATTGGTATTCCGGCCAGCACTTTGGCTAACTTGACAGGTCTCGATCCGGTACAGCTGTCGACATACATCAGCTTGCAGCTCTTGCCGCTCAATATCCTTTGCCCATTCATCATCGTCGCCATCGTCGGCGGATCGCTGAAAGCCCTCAAAGGCGTCTTCATGATCACCCTGCTTTCGGCCCTGGGTCTGGCTGTGCCGGAACTCATCGTTTCGTCTTTTGTCGGCCCGGAACTGGCTGTCATGGGGGCATCTATCGTCATCATGGCCCTCATCGTCGTCTATTCCCATTTCCGTCCTATCGACAACCCGGAATATGCTATGGATATCAATCCGGCTCATGTACCGCTCCGCGGTGGTCTGCTGGCTTGCCTGCCCTTCATCTTGATCTTCGTCTTCTTACTGTTGACGTCGAAACTCGTTCCTTTCATCCATGCTCCGCTCATGGCTATTAAATCGTCGGTCCTCATCTATACCGGTCAGGGCGGCGTACCTTATACCTTCATCTGGGTCAATACACCGGGTATCCTCATTCTCCTGGCTGCCTTCATCAGCGGCAAAGCCCAGTCGGCCCGCTTCAGTGAAATGTTCTTCGTCTTGCTGAACACCATCAAAGGCCTCCGCAATACGATTATCACCATCATTGCCGTCATCGCTACGGCGAAAGTCATGGGCTACAGCGGCATGACGTCGGATATCGCCCGCACGGCTGTCGAAGCGACGGGGATGATGTATCCTGCCATTGCGCCGCTCATCGGTTCGGTCGGTACCTTCATCACCGGTTCCGGTACGTCCAGTAACGTCCTCTTCGGGAACCTCCAGACCGATGCTGCTGCAGCTATCAATGCCAATAAAGCCTGGCTGGCTGCTGCCAACTCGGCCGGTACTTGTGCAGGCAAAATGATTTCGCCTCAGAGTATCGCCATCGCCGTCGGCGCCATCTCGCTGACCGGCAAGGATAACGAAATCCTCCAGGCTATTATGAAAGTATATGTACCGTATATCATCCTCTTAGGTGCCATCGTCTACTTCGGACAGGTATTGGTAGGGTAGGGAAAAAGGGACTGTCGCACATGCGACAGTCCCTTTCAAGTTGTTAGTGGCTAGCAGTTAGTGGCTAGTAGATGGTTTTAAATTTAAATGTTTTGCTGAAAGCTACAAACTTCATACTACAGACTATAAGGAGAAAGGGGCCTCACATAATAGCATGTGCTTTTGTGTGACAGCCCCTTTTCAGATGATTCAGGCGAGCACGAACCACTAGCCACGAACCACTAGTCACAAAACTTCCCTTTACGAACTATTCTATAACAAAAGAATAAGTGCTGTTTTTCACATACTATAACGAATTATCATGCTTGGTTTTTAACAGTACTTTTTGGTCATGGCTATTTTACAGGGGTTTCCTGATTTATGATAAATAGTATCATTTTATTTTTGGGAATATTTGCTTTGAATGTCATTTATATGGCCATATATAGCTGTTTTCGTGGACAGAAAGGGTACGATTATCTTTTATATAAATAATTATAAATATCAAAATTTATAATTCTAAAGTGGAATGGATTTGTGCATTTTCCATGCATTTTAACTAACTTGTCACGATTTATTCATTGACGTTATGGATTTTCCATGATATCATTCTAGTCAGTAATTCACCTTTGGAAAATTTTCACAAAGGCAGTACGACAGAAGCGTCGATACATTCCATTTAGCAGGAGGAAGTTACGGTAATGAGAAAAGTAGAAATCATTACAGCTGAACAAGCAGCTCAGCTCGTAAAAGACAACGACACGATTACGTCTATCGGCTTTGTCAGCAGCGCCCATCCGGAAGCACTGACAAAGCTTTGGAAAAACGGTTCCTGGACACGAACACCCCGCAGAACTTGACCTACATCTATGCAGGTTCTCAGGGCAAACGCGACGGCCGTGCTGCTGAACATCTGGCACATACAGGTCTTTTGAAACGTGCCATCATCGGCCACTGGCAGACAGTACCGGCTATCGGTAAACTGGCTGTCGAAAACAAAATCGAAGCTTACAACTTTTCGCAGGGTACGTTGGTCCACTGGTTCCGCGCCTTGGCAGGTCACAAGCTCGGCGTCTTCACGGACATCGGCCTGGAAACCTTCTTGGATCCTCGTCAACTCGGCGGTAAGCTCAATGACGTAACGAAAGAAGACTTGGTCAAATTGATTGAAGTCGATGGTCATGAACAGCTTTTCTATCCGACCTTTCCGGTCAACGTAGCTTTCCTCCGCGGCACCTATGCCGATGAATCCGGCAACATCACGATGGACGAAGAAATCGGGCCTTTTGAAAGCACTTCCGTAGCCCAGGCCGTTCACAACTGTGGCGGTAAAGTCGTCGTCCAGGTCAAAGATGTCGTTGCTCACGGCAGCCTCGACCCGCGCATGGTCAAGATTCCTGGCATCTATGTTGATTACGTTGTCGTAGCTGCTCCGGAAGACCATCAGCAGACGTATGACTGCGAATATGATCCGTCCCTTAGCGGCGAACATCGTGCTCCTGAAGGCGCTGCTGACGCAGCTCTCCCGATGAGCGCTAAGAAAATCATCGGTCGCCGCGGTGCTTTGGAATTGGCCGAAAACGCTGTCGTCAACCTCGGCGTCGGCGCTCCGGAATACGTTGCTTCCGTTGCTGGTGAAGAAGGTATCGCTGATACCATTACCTTGACCGTCGAAGGTGGCGCTATCGGTGGTGTACCGCAGGGCGGTGCCCGCTTCGGTTCGTCCCGTAATGCTGATGCCATCATCGACCATACTTATCAGTTCGACTTCTACGATGGCGGCGGCTTGGACATTGCTTACCTCGGCTTGGCTCAGTGCGATGGTTCGGGCAACATCAACGTCAGCAAGTTCGGTACGAACGTTGCCGGTTGCGGCGGTTTCCCGAATATCTCCCAGCAGACACCGAATGTTTACTTCTGCGGCACGTTCACAGCTGGCGGCTTGAAAATCGCTGTTGAAGATGGCAAAGTCAAAATCCTCCAGGAAGCAAAGCCAAGAAGTTCATCAAAGCAGTCGATCAGATTACTTTCAACGGTTCTTATGCAGCCCGCAACGGCAAACACGTCCTCTACATCACGGAACGCTGCGTATTCGAACTGACTAAAGAAGGCTTGAAACTCATCGAAGTCGCACCGGGCATTGATATTGAAAAAGATATCCTCGCTCACATGGACTTCAAGCCGATTATTGATAATCCGAAACTCATGGATGCCCGCCTCTTCCAGGACGGTCCCATGGGACTGAAAAAATAAATCTCTGCTGTAAAGGAGACCTTACTATGAAACCAATGAGACTCCATCACGTAGGCATCGTCTTGCCGACGTTAGAAAAAGCCCACCAATTCATGCAGAATAATGGCCTTGAAATCGACTATGCCGGTTATGTCGACGCCTACCAGGCCGACCTCATCTTCACCAAATTTGGTGACTATGCAAGCCCGATTGAATGATCATCCCGCACTCCGGTGTCCTTACCAAGTTCAACGGTGGCCGCGGCGGCATCGCTCACATCGCTTTTGAAGTCGACGACGTCGAAGGCGTCCGTAAAGAAATGGAAGCTAAGTGCCCGGGCTGCATGCTGGAACAGAAAGCCGTGCAGGGGACGGACGACATCATCGTCAACTTCCGCCGTCCTTCGACCAACCAGGGCATCCTCGTCGAATACGTTCAGACGACGGCCCCCATTACGGGCCGCGGCGAAGATCCCTTCGTAAAGACCATGGGCGCCGAAAAAGGAAAGCTTCGCGAACTGTGGCATCCCATGCGGCTGCACCATATCGGCATCGTCCTGCCGACCTTGGAAAAGGCTCGTGATTTCATAGAAACGAATGGCCTTGAAGTCGACTATTCCGGCTTCGTCGACGCCTACCATGCCGACCTCATCTTTACCAAAAAAGATAAGAACAGCACGCCCATTGAATTCATCATCCCTCGCGAAGGTGTCCTGAAAGACTTCAATCACGGCAAGGGCGGCATTGCCCACATTGCCTTTGAAGTCGACGACGTCGAAAAAGTACGTCAGATCATGGAAGGCCAGCAAGAAGGCTGCATGCTGGAAAAGAAGGCCGTTCAAGGTACGGACGACATCGTCGTCAACTTCCGCCGCCCCAGCACGGACGCCGGTATCCTCGTCGAATACGTCCAAACCGTTGCGCCCATTAATCGCAGCAATCCCAATCCGTTTCAGAATTGATTTTTGTGAAAAAAGGTGACCATCATGTATACTCTCGGAATCGATGTTGGTTCGTCTTCTTCTAAATCCGTCATTTTGGAAGATGGCAAGAAAATTATCGCCCATGCCGTCGTTGAAATCGGTACTGGATCGACCGGTCCGGAACGCGTCTTGGACGAAGTCTTCAAAGGTACTAACCTGAAAATTGAAGACATGGCGAATGTCATCGCCACGGGCTATGGCCGTTTCAATGTCAGCTGCGCCAAAGGTGAAGTCAGTGAAATCACGTGCCATGCCAAAGGGGCACTCTTTGAATGCCCTGGTACGACGACTATCCTCGATATCGGTGGTCAGGACGTCAAGTCCATTAAATTGAATGGTCAAGGCTTGGTCATGCAGTTTGCTATGAACGACAAATGCGCCGCTGGTACAGGCCGTTTCCTCGACGTCATGTCGAAGGTACTGGAAATCCCAATGTCTGAAATGGGAGACTGGTACTTCAAGTCGAAGCATCCCGCTGCCGTCAGCAGTACCTGCACGGTTTTTGCTGAATCGGAAGTCATTTCCCTTCTTTCCAAGAATATCCCGAAAGAAGATATTGTAGCCGGTGTCCATCAGTCTATCGCCGCTAAGGCTGTGCCTCGTACGCCGTGTCGGTGTTGGTGAAGACCTGACCATGACCGGCGGTGGCTCCCGCGATCCCGGTGTTGTCGATGCCGTATCGAAAGAATTAGGTATCCCTGTCAGAGTTGCTCTGCATCCCCAAGCAGTGGGGGCTCTCGGAGCTGCTTTGATTGCTTATGATAAAATCAAGAAATAAGTCAAAGGAGAGAACAAAATCATGAGTGAAGAAAAAACAGTAGATATTGAAAGCATGAGCTCCAAGGAAGCCCTTGGTTACTTCTTGCCGAAAGTCGATGAAGACGCACGTAAAGCGAAAAAAGAAGGCCGCCTCGTTTGCTGGTCCGCTTCTGTTGCTCCTCCGGAATTCTGCACGGCTATGGATATCGCCATCGTCTATCCGGAAACACACGCAGCTGGTATCGGTGCCCGTCACGGTGCTCCGGCAATGCTTGAAGTTGCTGAAAACAAAGGTTACAACCAGGATATCTGTTCCTACTGCCGCGTCAACATGGGCTACATGGAACTCCTCAAACAGCAGGCTCTGACAGGTGAAACGCCGGAAGTCCTCAAAAACTCCCCGGCTTCTCCGATTCCCCTTCCGGATGTTGTCCTCACTTGCAACAACATCTGCAATACCTTGCTCAAATGGTATGAAAACTTGGCTAAAGAATTGAACGTACCTCTCATCAACATCGACGTACCGTTCAACCATGAATTCCCTGTTACGAAACACGCTAAACAGTACATCGTCGGCGAATTCAAACACGCTATCAAACAGCTCGAAGATCTCTGCGGCCGTCCTTTCGACTATGACAAATTCTTCGAAGTACAGAAACAGACACAGCGCTCCATCGCTGCTTGGAACAAAATCGCTACGTACTTCCAGTACAAACCGTCGCCGCTCAACGGTTTCGACCTCTTCAACTACATGGGCCTCGCCGTTGCTGCTCGTTCCTTGAACTACTCCGAAATCACGTTCAACAAATTCCTCAAAGAATTGGACGAAAAAGTAGCTAACAAAAAATGGGCTTTCGGTGAAAACGAAAAATCCCGTGTTACCTGGGAAGGTATCGCTGTCTGGATCGCTCTCGGCCACACCTTCAAAGAACTCAAAGGTCAGGGCGCTCTCATGACTGGTTCCGCTTATCCTGGCATGTGGGACGTTTCCTACGAACCGGGCGACCTCGAATCCATGGCAGAAGCTTATTCCCGTACATACATCAACTGCTGCCTCGAACAGCGCGGTGCTGTTCTTGAAAAAGTTGTCCGCGATGGCAAATGCGACGGCTTGATCATGCACCAGAACCGTTCCTGCAAGAACATGAGCCTCCTCAACAACGAAGGCGGCCAGCGCATCCAGAAGAACCTCGGCGTACCGTACGTCATCTTCGACGGCGACCAGACCGATGCTCGTAACTTCTCGGAAGCACAGTTCGATACACGCGTAGAAGCTTTGGCAGAAATGATGCAGACAAAAAAGCCAATGAAGGAGGAAACCACTAATGAGTCAGATCGACGAACTTATCAGCAAATTACAGGAAGTATCCAACCATCCCCAGAAGACAGTTTTGAATTATAAAAAACAGGGTAAAGGCCTCGTAGGCATGATGCCGTACTACGCTCCGGAAGAAATCGTATATGCTGCAGGCTACCTCCCGGTAGGCATGTTCGGTTCCCAGAACCCGCAGATCTCCGCAGCTCGTACGTACTTCCTCCGTTCGCTTGCTCCTTGATGCAGGCTGACATGGAACTCCAGCTCAACGGCACCTATGACTGCCTCGACGCTGTTATCTTCTCCGTTCCTTGCGACACTCTCCGCTGCATGAGCCAGAAATGGCACGGCAAAGCTCCGGTCATCGTCTTCACACAGCCGCAGAACCGTAAGATCCGCCCGGCTGTCGATTTCCTCAAAGCTGAATACGAACATGTCCGCACGGAATTGGAACGTATCCTCAACGTAAAAATCTCCGACCTGGCTATCCAGGAAGCTATCAAAGTATATAACGAAAACCGTCAGGTTATGCGTGAATTCTGCGACGTAGCTGCTCAGTACCCGCAGATCTTCACTCCGGTAAAACGTCATGACGTCATCAAAGCCCGCTGGTTCATGGACAAAGCTGAACACACCGCTTTGGTCCGCGAACTTATCGACGCTGTCAAGAAAGAACCGGTACAGCCGTGGAATGGCAAAAAAGTCATCCTCTCCGGTATCATGGCAGAACCGGATGAATTCCTCGATATCTTCAGCGAATTCAACATCGCTGTCGTCGCTGACGACCTCGCTCAGGAATCCCGCCAGTTCCGTACAGACGTACCGTCCGGCATCGATCCTCTCGAACAGCTCGCTCAGCAGTGGCAGGACTTCGATGGCTGCCCGCTCGCTTTGAACGAAGACAAACCGCGTGGCCAGATGCTCATCGACATGACCAAGAAATACAACGCCGACGCCGTCGTCATCTGCATGATGCGTTTCTGCGATCCGGAAGAATTTGACTATCCGATTTACAAACCGGAATTTGAAGCTGCTGGCGTTCGTTACACGGTCCTCGACCTCGACATCGAATCTCCGTCCCTCGAACAGCTCCGCACCCGTATCCAGGCTTTCTCGGAAATTCTCTAAGCATTGCCTGAACCATCAAACATCTGGGCGGGACTCCGAAAGGTGCCTGCTACATGATACATTGCCTGTTTTTCAGGCAGACAGATTGCAGCTTGCGGCCCCCATTGTACGGGCTGCAAGCTGTCAATGATGCTTTAAAGACGGCTCTGCCGTTTTTAAATAAAAACATAAAACCATATATAATCTTTTAGGAGGAAACTCAATCATGGAATTCAAACTTTCTGAATTACAGCAAGATATCGCAAATCTCGCAAAAGATTTCGCAGAAAAAAAATTAGCTCCCACTGTCAAAGAACGTGACGAAAAAGAAGTTTTCGATCGTGCTATCCTTGACGAAATGGGTACTCTCGGCCTTCTCGGTATTCCCTGGGAAGAAGAAAACGGCGGCGTAGGCGCTGACTTCCTCAGCCTCGCAGTTGCTTGCGAAGAAGTAGCTAAAGTTGACCCCTCCATCGCTCTCAGCTTCGAAGTACACACCATGCTCTGCTCCTGGCCGATTTGGAAATTTGGCACAGCTGAACAGAAAGCTAAATTCCTCAAACCCCTCGCAGAAGGCACAAAACTCGGCGCTTTCGGCCTCACGGAACCGAACGCTGGTACCGACGCTTTGAACGGTTCCACCGTTGCTACGAAAAACGAAGACGGCAGCTACACCTTGAACGGCTCCAAAGTCTTCAACACCAACGGCGGCGAAGCTGACGTTACCGTCGTATTCGCTTCCACGGACAAATCCAAAGGCGCTAAAGGCATGAGCGCTTTCATCCTCGAAAAAGGTATGGAAGGCTTCACCTATGGCAAAGAAGAAGTTAAAATGGGTATCCGCGCTTCCGTACAGCGTGAACTCGTATTCCAGAACGTAAAAGTTCCGGCTGAAAACCTCCTCGGCAAAGAAGGCGAAGGCTTCAAGATCGCTATGATGACCCTCGACGGCGGCCGTGTTGGCGTTGGCGCACAGGCTCTCGGCATTGCTGAAGGCGCTTACAATGCAGCTGTTCAGTATGCTAAAGAACGTACACAGTTCGGCAAACCGATCGCTAAATTCCAGGCTATCAGCTTCATGCTCGCTGACATGAAACTCAAAATCGAAACGGCTCGTCTCGCTGTCTACAAAGCAGCTTGGAAAATGGCTCAGCCCGACGTTAAATCCTACTCCGTAGACGCAGCTATCGCTAAGAAATACGCTTCTGACGTAGCTATGCAGGTCACCACCGATGCTGTCCAGGTATTCGGCGGCTATGGCTTCACCCGCGAATACCCGGTTGAACGCTACATGCGCGACGCTAAGATCACTCAGATCTACGAAGGCACCAACCAGGTACAGCAGATGGTTATCTCCGGCGCAATCCTCAGATAATCAAAGAGTTTCCTAACAGAACTCTCCTCCTTTCGAAACACGTATAGAAATAGTATAAAACAGTATGAGATAAAAGCGCTTACAAAGAGAGGCTGTCGCCGATGCGACAGCCTCTCTTTTTGCGTTTGAAGTTGAAAGTTTGATATGCGGCCTGCGGCGCCCGCAGGGGCGCCTTTACACCAACGCCCGGTAGCATTTTTCCGACATGGGGACGGGCACGCCATACTGATGGGCCAGGCGGATGAGGGCGCCGCTGAAGGTGTCCAATTCGCTCTGATGGCCGGCGGCGATATCCCGTTTGAGGGAACTCGTAGCGTCCATGTCGTCGCTGCCCAGGATGCGCCGGTACTGGTCGTCGACGACGTCATCGGGCAGGGGAACGCCGGCAGCCTTGCCGACGTCATAGGCTTCTTGCAGGAGGGCCCGAAATTCTTCCTTGCCATGGGGCTGGGAGAGGCTCCGCCGATAGATGTCCGGTAATATGCCGTCAGGACGTTGTAGGCGCAGTTGAGGATGAATTTGCGCCATATTTCGACGGTGATGTTCTCTGCGATACGGCAGGTCAGCCCGGGATGGTTGAGGACATCGTAGACTTTCTTCGTCGCTTCAGCGTCATCGGATCCGATGTAGATACGGGCAAAGCGCCCTTCCTGGCGGATGGAATAGTCTTCTTGATAAGACGATGTGATGTAAATGGCTGAGTCAACGATTTTCCCGTTCTTCATGATGGATGTAGCCGTATCGTGATAGGTGAAGCCGTTGAGGACGGGGACGACAATCGTATCGTCGCCGATGCAGGGCAGGACCGACGTCAGGGCTGCTTCCAGGGAATAATTCTTGACGCAGACGAAAATCACGTCCTGTATGCCTGCCGAAGCCGGATCATCGGTGACAGCCGGGTGGGCGACGTGGTTGCCGAAGAAGTCGCTGTGTACGACGAGGCCCTTTGTCTGGAGCGATTCTTTGCGCTTTTTCCGGGCAACGAGTGTCACGTCATCATAATTGGCACAGAGGACGGACGCGATATATCCCCCGACGCCGCCAATGCCAGTAATCATAATTTTCATCTTCATGGTGCGGTGGAGACTCGTGACTTTAGTCATGAGAGGAGCCGCACCTCCCCTCCTTTCAATAATAAATAATAGACTTTCAGCAAAAAATTATGATATAATAATTTTGATGAAGTAGTATAGATTTTAGAAAGGCAGGTGAAAAAATGTCTAACCTAACTAAAACAATAAAACTTCGTATACACGTTACTCCCGAACAAGAGACTCTGTTCCGTCAGATGACGGAACAATATCGTCAGGCTTGTAACTTCGTGTCGCAGTACATCTTCGACCACCGATTTAACATGACCTACCAAAGTCTCAACAAAGAACTGTACCGTGACCTGCGCAGCCAGTTCGGTCTGAAATCGCAGCTAGCCCAGTCTTCTATCAAGACGACGATTGCCAGATATAAGACGGTAAAACAACAGCTCTTCCAAAATCATTACAGATATAAGGATGAGAATGGCAACTGGCAACGCATCGCTAAGACATGGGAATGGCTTTGGAAGCCGATATTCTTTACTCGTCCACAAGCTGATTTGGTCCGTAACCGAGATTACAGTTTCGTTGATGATGGTCAAATCCTATCTATCAATACACTCGGAAAAAGAACCAAATGCACTTTTGAGGGCGAACATTTCGCTGAATACCTTGATGGCGCTTATGACCTTGGAACAGCAAAACTGGTCGAACTCAAAGGTTTATGGTATCTCC